>ENA-ORNI01000012-ORNI01000012.1-human-gut-metagenome-genome-assembly--contig:-NODE-12-length-213943-cov-13.3652_pt1 | contig 213943 bp, 178 predicted proteins | sample MGYA00242118_ERZ509028 | MGnify/ENA primary metagenome ERZ509028 (study PRJEB26280, sample SAMEA2338755) | human gut metagenome | biome: human gut; feature: human-associated habitat; material: faeces...
CAACGATTTGTACTGGTGCTTCTGTTACTACAACTGGAGCAGGTACAACTTCTTTTGCAGATGCAGATGCTACAACAAGTAAAGAACCTAGTAAAAGTGCTAATTTTCTCATAATTATCTCCCCTTTTAAAAAGATTTTTTTATACCTTCCCCCTTGCTTCCAAGGAGTTAGATTTCCCATTACCAATGTTATACATTATTTTTGACGTTTTGTAAATACTTTTTTTAAAAAAACTTCACAAAACTTTCATATTTCAATCACAAATCTCCTAAATATAATACTTTAAATCCCCCAATAAAAGAGGATAGAAAAAGGATAGACATACCCCCTTTTAGTAGACAAATTTTTTTGTGATTATTTTGTGGGGAAGTAAAAATAAAAAGAGGCTGAACTTTTTAGAACAGCCTCAACCTCGGGGAGAGATTTTTTATATAAAATTTTATTATTAGCGTTTCCCTCTTATTGGGAGGGCTCATAAGATTTCTGGGAAAATCTTTTATTTAATGGGGGTATTAACAATTTTACTAGATTCTTTATTATTTTTTATATCTGATATTTAGACTTCTTTTTTTTCTAAAAAGTTTAAATATTTTTTTATTTTTTTGTTTTCTCCTCTCTTTTTTATCAGAGAGGAGAACATTTTTTCTGGGGGAGAAAAAATCTTTATTATTTGTTGTTTTATTTCTATGATATTTAGACTCTCAGTTGTTAGAAAAAGTTTAAAAGTTTTTTAATTATTTTATTTTTATTTATTAATTTCATATTTTAATATTTCTCTTGCTAATCTAAAGCATCTTCTAAGTGATTTTCAATAATTTTTTGTAATATATCTAAACTTATAGCTTGATAGTCATGAACTGCAATATTTCTAAATCCTACCATTCCTTGAAGATTTTTACTGAGTTCTTTAGAAATAATATTATTTTTTTCTAGTATTTGGAATGTTTCTTTGCTGCTTTGAAAAAATCCATATTTATTCTTATTACATGAGTCGCAAGATCTATTCCTGCTTCATATAATCTCTGAATATTTAAAATTATTGAATCCTGTTTTGTACAATTTTTCAAATTTAATGAATCATTTTCATATTCCTCATTTACTCTTTTTATACATTTTTTAATTGTTTCAATTTTATTAATTATAATATCATCTTTCATAATTCCACACCCCCAAAGAATAATTATTTTCAACATAAATATCATAATTATTATATCACAGCTAAAAAAAGTGCCCACAAATGTGAGCACTAAAAATTTTTATTCAATTTTTTAAACCAAACTAGAATGTAGTTCTGAATCCTGCAAATACAGTTGGTTGCCATCTCCAGTTAGTTGCTGAACTTTTACTGTCTACTGCCCAGTCTCTATACTCAGCACCAGCTGCTGCATATACTTTTACTGATGGAGTTGCTTGATAATTAACTTGAATTGTTGGTAATGCATATAGTGAATAAGATTCTTTTTCTGTTCCTACTCCTTTAGCTGTTTTAGTCTCTGTATCTTTTTCTGCATGATACTCAGTATCATATTTTCCTAAACAATGAGGAGTTCCATATTTTCTATTAGCTGACCATTCATAAGTATCATATCCACCTTCAAAGTTGAAGTCTACTGATACTTTTCCATCTGCACTTGTATATAAGTTTTGTGTGTTGTATAGATATGCCTCTACTGATACAGTAAAGTTTTTGTCATCCATTTTGTCTGTTCCATCAAAGAATTGATCTTTTCCATAGAAATGTTGATCTGCATATACATTTAACTCAAATGAGAATCCCCATGGGAATTCATGCATTGATGCAATATCAAATCCTATTCTATTATCGTAACTATTGTCATTTCCTTCATCCCATACATATTTGTATTTTGGAGCTACTACAAAGTTTGTAGTTTTTACAAAGTCATTGTTGAACATATACTCAGCAAAGTTAAATCTTGCTTGGTATTCTACTTCTTGTGCTCCTGCTACATCTTCTCTATCTCTGTAGTGAAGTCTTGAAGTAAAGTTAACTTTAGAATCTCCAAGATTTCCATGGTTATAGAAATATCTTAATCTTGTATCTGTTCCATCTTTTCCGTTTCCTTCATGAGTAGTTACTGCATTATAATCTCTGATTCTGTACTCTAAAGTTTGGTTTTCAGTCATGTTAATTTTTCCACTGAATTGAATTCTTGAATATTTGTTTCCTGTGTTCCAGTTTCCATTTCCTTCAGTCACATCATGAACTGTATCAAAACTATCTTCTTGTCCTTCAGTTTCACCATACCATCTGTATTGTAAATCTACATATCCATTAGGTCTGAATCCTTCTTCTTTGTCTCTGTAAACGATAACTTCTTTTTCGATTACTTGTACTGGTGCTTCTTCAACTACAACTGGAGCTGGTACAACTTCTTTTGCAGATGCTGATGCTACAACAAGTAAAGAACCTAGTAAAAGTGCTAATTTTCTCATAATTATCTCCCCTTTTAAAAAGATTTTTTTATACCTTCCCCCTTGCTTCCAAGGAGTTAGATTTCCCATTACCAATGAGTAGGGGAGGGTTGACAAATCTTTATATCAGAACCCCAATAAAAGAGGATAGAAAAAGGATAGACATACCCCCTTTTAGTAGACAACTTTTTTTTGCAAGTAATTTACAAAGAGGATGGCATAAAAAGAAATTTCCCCCTTTATTTTATATTTTTTAATTTTGGAAACATATGAATCTTGTGCTATAATTATCTCATACTAAAAATTAATATAATTATATTTTTTAAATAGGAGTATGGTATGAAAATTACGATTGTTGGTGCAGGAAAAATAGGGGAACTGCTCTGCAAAGACCTTGCTATAGAAGGAAATGATATAACGCTTATTGAAGAGGATCCAAAAATATTAGACAGAATTCTTTCATCTTCTGATATTATGGGATTAGTTGGAAACGGAGCTAACTGTGAAGTATTAAGAGAAGCTTCTGTAGAGACGGCAGATATTTTTATAGCTGTTACACATTCTGATGAGATCAATATTATTTCATCAGTAATAGCAAAAAAAATGGGAGCACAATATACAATAGCCAGAGTCAGAAATCCTGAATATTCTTCTCAAATGAAATTTATGAGTGATTCTTTAGGAATAGATATAATGCTGAATCCTGAAGCAGAAGCTGCTTATTTTATAGCTAGAAATCTAGAATTTCCTAATGCTTTAAATGTTGAGACTTTTGCTGGAAATAAAGTGAATCTTGTAGAAGTTCTTGTAGAAAAAGATACCTATTTAGATGGAATAAAGTTAGTAGAATTTAAAAATAAATATTTTGCAAGTATTTTAGTCTGTATTGTAAAAAGAGGACAGGAAGTATATATTCCAACAGGTAATTTTATTTTACAGGCTGGAGACAGAATCTATGTAACTGGCATTCAAAGTGAACTTTCTAAATTTTACAAGTCTCTTGGACATAAAGAAGAGCGTATAAAATCTGTTGTTATAATTGGTGGTGGGCGTATTACTTACTACTTAACAGAGATACTTTTAGAAAGAATGATGGATGTAAAAATAATTGAAATTGACGAAGAAAAAGCTCAAGAATTGAGCGGTATATATGAAAACGCTGTTGTAGTTCATGGAGATGGAACTGACAGTGAACTTCTTGATGAAGAAAGATTTGGTGAATATGATGCCTGTGTATCTCTTACTGGGATAGATGAAGAAAACATTATTCTTTCTATGTATGCCAATAAATTAGGAATCAAAAAAACTATTACAAAAATAAATGGTATATCTCTATTTAATGTTCTGGAGCTTGTAGGTCTCCAATCTATTGTTACTCCTAAAAAAATAATTGCTGACTACATAGTAAGAATAGTAAGATCATTGGTAAGTTCTCAAGGAGAAAATATTGAGACACTTTACAGACTTGTGGATAACAATGTTGAAGCTATTGAATTTAAAGTTCCTGAAAACAGTAATGTTATTAATATCCCATTGAAAGATTTGGATATAAAAGATAATCTTCTTATTGCCTATATTTTAAGAAAAGGTCAGCTGATATTCCCTGGAGGGCTTGATGTATTAAAACCTCAGGACAGAGTCATCATTGTTACTACTGAAAAATTCTTAGATGATATCAATAAAATACTAAAGTAATGGGGAATGAAATATGAATAATAAAATGGTTAGATATGTAATTGGACATATTCTAAAAATAGAAACTGGATTTATGCTGATTCCATTAGCATTAAGTTTTTTTTATCATGAAGATATTATAGTTAAAAAAGCTTATTTTTTCACAATAATATTACTTTTGTTTTCCAGCATCCTTATTTCTAAGAAAGTTCCTGAAAATCAAAAGATTTATGCTAAAGAAGGACTCGTTATAGTATCAGCTTCATGGATAGCCTTGTCACTCTTTGGTGCTCTTCCTTTTGTATTCAGTAAAAGAATACCTTCTTTTATAGATGCTTTTTTTGAAATAGTAAGTGGTTTTACTACAACAGGAGCCAGCATATTAACTAATGTTGAAGCTCTGGAAAAATCTCTCCTATTTTGGAGAAGTTTTACACATCTTGTAGGAGGAATGGGTGTACTGGTTCTAGCACTAGCTATACTGCCTAAAAATAATAACCAGTCTCTTCACATAATGAAAGCTGAAGTCCCTGGTCCTACATTTGGTAAATTAGTTGCAAAAATGTCTTATAATTCAAGAATTCTTTACATGATATATATTTTTATCACCATTGTTATTACTATATTACTGAAGCTTGGCGGTATGCCTCTCTTTGATGCTGTGGTTCATGCTTTTGGTACAGTAGGAACTGGAGGATTTGGAATAAAAAACAGCAGTATTGCTTATTATCACAGCTCATATATTGATTATGTTCTTGGAATAGGAATGCTTCTATGTGGTATGAACTTTAACCTTTTCTATGCTTTGCTTTTAAAAAACTATAAGCAAGTATTCAAAAATGAAGAGTTAAAATATTATTGCGGTATAGTTGCAATAGCTATAATTGCTATTTCAGTAAATATATCATCTTCATATACAAGCATCAGTCGTTTATTTAGAGATGTATTTTTCACTGTTTCATCAGTAATTACTACAACAGGATATTCTACTGTGGATTTTGATACATGGCCTGTATTTTCTAAAACAGTTCTTCTCCTTCTTATGTTTGTAGGTGGATGTGCTGGTTCTACAGCTGGAGGATTAAAGGTTTCAAGAATAGCAATACTTTTTAAAACAGTTGTTGGAGAATTTAAAAAAATAGGTACTCCCAATAGAGTTACAAATATAAAAATGGACAATAAAGTTATTACAAAAGAACTATCTAGTGGAATAAGTACTTATTTGATGCTGTATATCACTATATTCCTGATAGCTATTTTATTTGTAGCCTGGGATTCTCCCGATTTTCTATCTGCTTTCAGTGCTGTTGCCGCCACATTTAACAACATAGGGCCAGGAATGGGAATAGTTGGACCAACTTCCAATTATGCATCTTTCTCTGCTATCAATAAAGTTATATTGTCTCTGGTAATGCTTTTAGGAAGACTAGAAATTTTCCCTATATTAATACTTTTTTCACCTAGTTTATATGGAAAATCTAATTAGAATAAAATAACTCAAAGCTGGCTGGAAATTTTCTTTCTTGCCAGCTTTTTTAAAATAAAAAGAGGCTGTGTAAATTAGTTTATCACTAACTTGCAGCAGCCCCATTTCTCTTTTCTTATTTAACTTTTTTTATCTTTGTTAAAACATGATGTCCATTTGGTCTGAATATAAAGTTAGTTATATTTTTTCTCATTCCTACTAACTCGTTTTTTCTAAGAATAGGTATCAATGGAAGATCTTCTTCCAATATAGCTTGAGCTTCTCTATAGATTTCAGCTCTCTTATCCATATCAGTTTCAAGTCTGCCTTGTTCTGCTAATTTATCATACTCAGGATTGCTGTAAAAACTTCTGTTTCCAGCTGCTCCTCTTGCATCTGTGTGATAAAGTGGATATAAGACAATATCAGAGTCATTAGTTCCTGGGAACCATCCACCTAAAATCAATTCATGTTGTCCAATAGCACTCTTTTCAAGATAAGTTCCCCATTCAACTGGCTCTATTATCAAATCTATTCCTAACTCTTTTAAGTTAGCCTGTATAATCTGAGCAGTCTGAATGTTGGCTGGAGTAGAATCTGTCATTATTTTCATCTCTTTAGGAATGGCTCCAACTTTGTTTAAAAGTTCTTTTGCTTTATCTAAATTCAAGCTGATATCCCCTGTTGGTTTTCCTCCTATCATGTTAGGACTTACCATAGAAGTAGCCGGCTCTCCTGCATTGTCATAAACAGCACTCAATATTCCTTCTCTGTCTAAAACATTATTTACAGCCTGTCTAAATTCTTTTTTATTAAATGGAGCTTTTTCAGTATTAAATCCTACATATTCAGTTCTCATAGAAGGTCTGTTTACTAGAGTAAGATCTTTATTTTCCTCTACAAATTTTATGTCAGATGGACTAAGATTATATGCTATATCCACTTCTCCAGTTTCAAGAGCTATAAGTCTGTTGTTCCCTTCAGGTATAACTTTAAATACAAGCTCATCTATTTCAGGTTTTCCCATAAAGCTATCCTCAAATGGCTCAAATCTTAATACATCTCCACTATTCCAATAAGTAAGTCTGAAAGGTCCTGTTCCATTTGGATTTACAGCTATTTCACTTTCTCCTCTTTTCAATGTATCTTCTTTATTTATTATTCCACAAAGAGAAAGAGTCATATTATACAGCAATGGCGAAAATTCACTAGATAAAAGTACTCTCACATGAGTATCGTCCACTATTTCAACACCGCTTATTTTTTCTAAAAGTATACGAGTTCCAGCTTTTTCTCTCATTCTTTCCACAGAAAAAGCTACATCTTCCACTGTAAGTTCAGCACCATTATGAAATTTTATTCCTTTTTTTATAGTAAAAAGAATAGATTTTGGATTTTCAAATTCCCATTTTTCTGCTATTTCAGGAATAAGATTTCCTTCATCATCTACAGCTAAAAGAGTATTGAATACCTGTCTTGCTACAGTCATAGATGCTACCTGATTAGCAAGAGGCGGATCTAAAGTTTTAGGTTTTGCTGCCTGAGCTACAGTTACAGTTACCTTTTCATTTTTAGTCTCCTTCTTTTCCTCAGTTTTTCCTCCACATCCCAATAAAAATAGTGATAATGTTAATGCTGCTATCTTTTTTATCATATCTTTCCTCCAAGATTTTTTTTATATATCTCTTTATCTTCTACCATTTTTATTCATTTCTGTCCAGATTTTATTTTACATACAATAATTTTAATATCTCTTTTTTACTCAAAACACTCAACTCTTCATTTTGATCTAATATTTCTCTTATTAATTCTTCTTTTCCCTCTTTTATCGTATTTATTTTTTCCTCAATAGTTCCCTTAGCTACCATTTTAAAAACATTTACATTCTTTTTTTGTCCTAATCTATAAGCTCTGGCAGTAGCCTGATCTTCAACTGAGCTATTCCACCATGGATCAAAATGTATTACAGTATCTGCTCCAGTAATATTGAGACCGCTTCCTCCAGCTTTTAACGAGATAATAAACACATCTTCATTTCCCGAATTAAAGTTTTCTACTAATTCTATTCTTTCTTTTGCTTTTGTTTTACCATCTAAATATAAATATGTCATATTTTCAGGCATATTTTTTTTAATTATTTCCAGCATTTCAGTAAATTGAGAAAACACTAATACCCTGTGCCCTCCACTTTTACATTCTTCTAAAAGCTCCAACAGTGCTTCTAATTTTGAACTTTTTCCACTATAGTCTTCTAAAAAAAGTTGCGGATGATTGCACAACTGTCTCAATCTTGTAATGTAGAGAAATATTTTCAATGAATTTTTTTCACTAGCAATTTCTCTTTTATATTTTTTTAAATAAGCTAGATAAAGCTTTTTTTCCTCTGTTCCTAATTCAACAATAATATCAGTTTCAATCTTATCTGGCAGTTCACTGAGGACCTCTCTTTTTAGTCTTCTCAAAATAAACGGCGCTATTACTTCTTTTAAACTTTTTAAGTCATTCCTGTATTGCCTTTTAAATTTTATATGTTTCCCTAAATATCCAGGAAAAACAAAATCAAAAATACTCCACAATTCCAAAGCATTATTTTCTATTGGAGTTCCTGTTAAAGCTATTCTTATATCTGCTTTTATTTCTTTTACACAACTAGCAGTTTTAGACATATAGTTTTTTATATTCTGAGCTTCATCAATTACCAATGTGTCAATAGAAATATCCTTATAGAAATCCATATCTTTATTTAAAAAACCATATGTACTTATGAGAATATCTCCAGGTTTAGAATTTTCTATTTTTCTTTTTCTTGCTGCTATTTCCCCTTCTATAATCTTTACAGAAAGATGTGGAGCAAATTTTTTAAACTCATTTCTCCAGTTGTACATAAGAGCCTTTGGTGCTATTACGAGTTTTAAGCCTTTTTGTTCTTCTATTGCAGAAAAATATGATATTATCTGTAAAGTTTTTCCAAGCCCCATATCATCTGCTAATATACCTCCCATTCCTAATTCCCTTAAGAATAAAAGCCACTGTAGCCCTAGTTTTTGATATTCTCTTAATATTGGAAAGTTTTTGTCTATGTCTGGATTATTATTTTTTTCCTTACACTGTATAATTTTTTTATAGACAGTTTCAAGATTTTTTGTCTTCTCCATGCTAGTCAACCTATTTAAAAATTTTGCTAAAAAGTATCCATAATTTCTTTCTCTTTTTATTTTTCCTGAAAGTATCTCATCCCTTTTTGCTTCGGTTTTTTCCAACAATTCTGAAAATTCTTCCATATTCTTATTTTCTCCTAAAAAAAGTATATCTCCATTTTTAAGAATATAGTATTTTTTCTTTTCTTTAACAGCTTTTAATACACCTAAAATTTCTTCTTTTGCAATTCCATCTATTTCAAAGTTTATTTCAAAAAGATCAGTTATTTTAGTTGACGCACAATAACTTACTGTTTCATATTTTCTTAATTTAAAATCTTTTGAATAAAAGATTTTATATTTCATATTTAGCTTAGGAATACCTTCTTTTACAAAAAGATAAATTTTATCATGATTATCTAAGACATATTTTTCATTGTCTTTAAAAAATCTATAATTTTCTAATATTTTAACAATGTCTTTTGTTTCTATTTCTTTATCTGATTCTTTATCTAAAATAATAAGTTTATCTATGTTTTTCTTTTCTTTTCCATCATATAATTTTTTTATAGTTAGTTCTATTCCTTTTTTTGCATTTGAATCTATAAATATTCCAATATCCATTAGCTTAGGTTTATATACTCTTTCTTTTAATCTTTTGCTTATATTTACTTTAGCGAATCTTGATATTTTATTCACTATATCTTTCAAGTGCTCTTCCTTTAAACTTAAATTCCAATTTTTCAATTTCATTATTCTTTCAAATTCTCTGAATTCTTCCAATTTTTCTGGAGATACCTTGTATATTTTCACATCAATAATATCTCTATACCCAATATAACTATATCCCATGCTCAGATATTTTATAGGTTCTGAAAAAGTTATATTGATTTTTTCATTATAATAATCTAAATCAACTTTTATAAGTTTTTCTAACTTTTCTTTTTTAATATTTATTTGTTCATTCTTTTCTAATATATCAAGAAGTCTTTCAGCAGATTTTTTTCTTTCAAATATTTTCTCGATAGAAAACTCTTCCCTTTGATTATTAGAAGTATAAAATTCATAAATTTCTTTTAATGAATCAAGAAATTCCTTTTCCCAACCAATGAAATATTCTCTTTGAGGATCATACGTATACAATGCTCCAAATCTCATAGAATTTTCTTCATAATTTTCTAAGAATTCTGAAATCTTCTCATTAAGTTTATATTTTCTTCCACCTATCAAGAGTGTTAAATCTATATCAACACTTGATTCAGTATCATTTTTATTAACTATCCATAAGTCAGCATCTAAACCGATTTTTTCTTTAGGTGCCTTTTCTTTTCTAAAGTATTCTATTATTTCTCTTTCTTTTTCTGTTTCTAATCCCTCTAAAAAATTATTTCCTTCAAATGCCATAGCTACTATATGTTTACATATACTTTTATTTAAATTATAGTAAATACAATTACAATGGTAATCCATAAGTTCATCTTTAGTAAAGTTAATGCTGGGCTTGTATACATCTACACTTCCATTGAATTTTCCTTCCATCTCAAATATAGTTTTACCTTTTTTTTGAGTTTTTTCTATTCGGTAATCAAGGAGCTGCTTATTATCATAGCAATCTCTTCCTTTATCAATTATCTTTTCATTTTTAGTTTTTCTGAATACATTCAGTAAGAATCTTGCCACTTTATATTTAGAATCTTTTTATATTAAAACAGATTCTATCCTCCTTCATATTAGTTTATCTACATCTAATCACAAAGAACAGAATCAAAATAATTCAATTCTGTTCTTTAAATTAAAATTTTTATTGAATAAAAATATATTTTTTCAGAAAAATAATAGCTAATTTCACCATTGTTCTATGAAAGTATATAAAAATAAATATAGTTCCCATGCCAAACAAAATTCCTGTAATAATTCTTCTAATATTATTACTTTCTTTTATTCCTAATGATTGTATTACACCATCAGCTATTAAAGGAAGAAGGATTGAGATAGTAATATATCCCTGTGGAACTTCTGATAAAATACCATATATTATTCCAAGCACCCATCCTAAAAGTATTCCTGTACATCTTGCACATATAGGAAATTGCTCTCCTTTGAAGTAAAAACTTCTCTCTGGTCTCGAATGACACATAAACAGTATTTTTAAAAATTTTCCTGCTTTATGCATTAGCTTGTTGTAGCAATAGTCATTCCTATAATAAAAACAAGAAATATAAAATAAATAACAACAAATACTGCTCCTATAATTGCACTGACCAAAGCTCCTATTCCTACTGCTTTTGCTGTTTTAGGTTTTTCATCTCTCCATACCAGCCATAATATTAAACCAACTATTGGAATACAAAAACCTAGACATCCCCAGGCAAATCCTCCTCTATCTTGATCTTTTCTCTGAATTTTTACTTCTTCTACTATCTCTAATTCATCTTTGTTCTCATCCATTATTATGTATCCCCCTTGGTGCTCTAATGTAGTTATATTTTAACACAGCTATTTAAGTATTTCCAGATTATTTCCTCTTTTTCTTCAAATTTACTACTTTAATATTTATATTTTTGAAAAAATTCTTTTTATAGTTGTGTTTATAAAAGAAATTGCTGTTTTATTTAATAAAATGTGAAATAAAATTATACTTTTTTAAGAAATCATATCTTTAGCATTTTGAATATAAAATTCTAATTTACAAAATATATCTGTAGCTATTTTCACATCATATTCGAAACTATTTCTTCTTTTATTAAGTTCATTTTTTAAATCATTTATAAGCTCTCCTGCTCTATCCATTCCCGTTTTCCTGCATAAATTTTCTATTTGTTCAAGTTTTTCAAAAGTTGCAGGCTGCACTGTATGAAAACCACTTAGAAAAATATCATTCATAATATTTTCTGTATCATTTATTATTGTTTCTACAACATTACTATTTTTCATCTTTTCACCTGCTTAAAAAAATATATTTTTTATCTGACCACTCTGCATTCCACTTAAAAATCTTCCATTCATTATACCGTTTTTTTCACTAATACTTCCAAGTATATATTCAAAATAAAGTCCTGTTTTATTTTTTTCAAAATATTTTATAGCATTTTCCGACACAGAACTATATTTTATATCAAATGTTATAATATTGCCATTTGAATCACAAGAATCAAATTTAAGCTTCTGCTCTATTTTATCATATTCTATATTTTTTATCTCTTCTGCTTTTATTAAAAATATATTTTTAGTTGCTGAATATGGTTCAAAATACTTAAATTTGTGTTTTCTTAACTCTTCTCCTATGAAAGAGTAATCAGAAACTGCTATTTCCTGTACATCCTCTTCTGAAGTTTTTCCTTTTATACTGCAAACTGTAGATTTTGCAGAAGATACTTTTCCAGTAGATAATTTTGCATCTCTTAAAGTCATTTTTGACATGGATACTTCTTTGAAAGAAAGATCGTTTGACCATACCTGTCCCATATTGTACAAAGTCCCCAATTGTGAACTATTTTCATAAGGTCTGAGAGTGCTCATAGATAAAATAGTTTTTATATCCTTACAATAAAAATAAGCTGTTACTAAAAGATCATTTCTTTTAGTCAGTCCTCCAGAAGCTCCCAATCCCATTAATTCAATGTTATCAAGATTAAATTTCTCTTCCTGTCTCTGTCCTGCCAGCATCAGTTTCTTTCTGTTATTTTCTGTCACAAGAAGAGCTGATGTCCTATTATAGACAGAACATAATATATGCATCAATCTTTTATTAGAAAAAGATATATTTTTAGAAAAATAAAATCCCAGTTCACTTGAAAGATTTTTTAATTCATCTGCTGCTGCAAAAAGTTTTATTCCATAAGTCTGTATATAGAATTTTTCTGCCTGACTTATCTCATTTCCAGTTAATCCAGATATTCCTCTATCAAATATAGAACTTATAAAAAGATGGAGATTTTGTATAATTTCTCTTTCCTTTTCTCCTATTTCTATTTTATCATACTCTGTATCTTCCTCTGTTATTTTTCCTTCCTTTATCAAGTAAGATATCAGAGCATATGCTTTATGTGAACATATTCCTTTTTCTTTACAAGAACACATAGCATTTTCTATAGAGTTTTCCTTTGGAAAATATACTTTTACACTTTGGCTGGCAATAGATACAGTAAGCATATCTCCATATTCAAACACTGCTTCATTTCTTATAAAAATTGAATTGATAAGAGAATTATAATTTTTCTTTCCAACTAGTTCTAATACCTTTTCTCCAGTAAGTTTTTTTAATTCCTCATAGAATACTGTTTCATCAATTTCTTCTTTTGCCTCTTCTTTTATCTCTTCAGCTCCATCTTGATTATTATCATAGAATTCCTTTAAATAAAGGAGAGCCATTACAATATGTTTACAGATGCTGGAAGATGGACATGTACATTTACTGTTTTGAATATTTACATTTAACTCCACCACTGCATCTTCTATTTTTACTTCTATGAGCCCAGTATCTTTTACTGCCAATGAAATATTCTCTCTGGCTTTTTCCAAATCTTTTACAGAACGTTTATATATTCCTTTATTTGAAATGCTCACTATAAATTCTTCATTAATAAAAGGAAGAAAAGATTTTATTTCATTTATAATACTATTTTTGCTATCCATTGTGCCAACTCCTTTGGTGTGATAGCTGCCACATCAGCACCTAGATTTGCCATTTTCTGAGCAGCATTTTTATCATAACTTCCCTGAGCACTGTAATCCAAAGCAGGAAGTACAAACATTCTCGCTCCAGTTTCTATGATATCAAATACTCTTTTGTACATCTGTCTATAATCATACCCATCATAGAGGTCACTTACTAATACAACAATAGTTTTTTGAGGCTGTGTTATTTTAGAAGTAGCATAATCAAGTGCCTTTGAAATATCTGTTCCTCCTCCCAGCTGTACACTGAGAAGAGTTTCTACTGGGTCGCTTACATAATCAGTAAGATCTACTACATTTGTATCAAAGACTATGAGCTTTGTATCTATCATAGATAATTTAGAAAATATTCCAGCCATAACAGCACTATATATTACAGAGGAAACCATACTTCCACTCTGATCCACTACTATTATTATATGATATTCATTCTGCTTTTTTATACGAGAAGAAAAATACAATCTTGATGGAACAAGAACTTTTCTTTCTGCATCATAATTTTTTAAATTTCTTCTTACAGTTTTTTTAAAATCAAAATTTCTCATTGTACGAAGTACTCCACTTTTATATGGATTTTTCTTTCCATGAAAAGCTTCAATTATCTCTTTTCTTAATTTCTCCTCTATCTCTTTTACTACTTCTCCTATTATGTTTCTAGCAGTCTGAAGCACCTGAGGGCTCATCATTCTTTTAAAAGCCAATATATTTTTTAATAATTCCATATCTGGCTGCATCTGTTTAAGAATTTTTTCATCAGTAAGGAGTTCTGTCAATTTATATTTAGAAATTGCCTGTTTCTGCATTATTTCCACTGTCTCTTCTGGAAAGAGCTCTCTCACTTTTCCTATCCATTCTGGAACAGTAAGGCTTGAACCACCTCTTCCTCCCTCTTTACGTATTCCTTGTTCTTCTGAATATTCCCTTGAGTAAAGAAAGTCAAGGACAGAATCCATACTGGCATATTGAGGGTCAAGACTCATACTATCCTGAGCAAATTCTCCCAGAACAAGCCTCCACTTATTCAGTGTCTTTTTATCTTCCATCTTCTCCCCCTTTTTCCAGAAGCCATTCGTCTAGTTTTCCAGCACAATATTTATCTATATCCAGTGCTTTTTCCATTTCTTTTTGATCAAAAACATCTCCATAGAGCAAAGATTCTCCTGATATATCATAAAATGAAGATACCTGTTTAGCTATTTTATCTGTTTCAAAAGGAAGAAAATATGTAAATGCAAATCTTAAATCTGGAAGTATTTCTAAAAACAAATCTCCATCAGTTTCTTTTAATATGTTGTCTAAAGAGTGAAGCATTCTGTCATCTACAAATACTATATCTTTAGCTATCTTAAAAAATCCTTTAAGAAAAGAAGCTGACATTTTTTTAGAAATATCAGAACCATTTAGATATGAATTAAATTTATTCATAGCTTCTTCCAGAGATATTTTTCCTTTTTTGAAAAGAACAGCACTCCCAGCTCCAGATAAAGCTGTATTAGCTGAGTTATCTTCATATATTGAAAACATACTTTGAATAAAAGATTCCTCTTCCTCTTTATTTATACTGTCTATAAAATAAGTATATAGGAATTTTATTCCATCACAGATACTGTCTTCATCTTCTTTTTTAGAATTTATAACAGTATATATAAGTGTCAGCATACGAGTCAAGCTTAATTCTATTACTTTATCCAGCATTGGAATATCCAGCCCAGTAAAGCTTGTATTATACATCTTCACTTCACAAAGATTTTTAAAGCAGTCAGATACACTTAAAAAATCCATATCATTACCTATAATATCCATGAGTTTTTCAAAAATAATTCCATATATAGAATTCAATCCCATACGATTTGCTTGTAAAAGTCTCTCTGAAATCTCTCTGGCATTATTATGTTCAGATGATATTCCTTTTATTATCAAAGACATACATGCTTCTTCTACAGTTCCACCATATGCAGAATTTGTAATAAGAGCTACCTGTACACCTGGAAAAAAACGATATTCCCAAGTCTCTCTAAGGAGTATCCTTCCTTTTCCTGTATTAGAGTCCTGCCCTTTTAAATAATTACAGAAATTTGTCTCTAAAAAATTCATCTGATGAAAAAATCTGCTCTTCTCTCTATGACTTTCGTTATTAAATACATCCAGCTTTGTTTCCTTTTTCATACTTACTGTTGTAGATATTTTAAACTTTTTACATTTAGCAAAAAAATCGTTTACTAAAGGTGGAACTCCACAGTCTGGATCTATTGTCCCCATTTCCATTCCTGTAAGAAGTCTGTAGAGATTCTTTAATGCTGGCTGGTGATATGAATTTATCTCTCCCTTTACAAAAGATGACTTCACTCCATCTATCAGTTCAAATACTCCACATTCTTTCTTTTCCCTTAGCTCTCCCAGTCCTCTTGCCATATAGTATGACTGCATTTCATCAGCTATTGAAAGGGGCTGTTTTTTTCTCACTGCCCCTGCTGTATTGATAATAAAACGCAGTACTGCCTCTTCAAAAGGTTTCTTTCTCTTTTTATCTATATTCTCCCAGACTTTCTGATAAAAAAATGGAAAGACCATTCCTGATTCATATCCAGAATTTCTGTCAGATTCTTCAAAAGAATATGGCATAAGATAACTTGGTGAATCCTCTTCCTTTATTTTTTCTATTTTAAATGTAGGAAGCTTCTCTGCTGTAATAAGATTTACAAGTTCTATTGTATGAATTCCTCCTGTTACAACTAAAACTTTCTTATATTTTTTCATAGCTTCACGAATATTTTCAGCCATGTAATACTCTCTGATTATATCTCCATGATAAATCAATTCATCTTGAGAAGTATTCTCTCTGCTGTAATAGCAATAATAAAAGAGACTTTTTATAAAATTTTCAGTTTCCATATGAAAACCTTCTATTTCAAAAAGCATTTCCCAAAGTTCATTGAAATTTTTGCAGCCCATTTTTTCTACAAGCATTTTGTAATAGCTGCTCTGTAGAAATATTCTGTCATCTTCATAATTTTCTGCTGTTTTCTGTTCTGGGTCAGGAGTATTCAAAAGTTTTTCTCCATAACCAAGATCTATAAACTCACAAGGTATTCCTCTCTTTGCTCCCTCTTTTAAAGCAGTGAGTTCAGGTGAATAATCCAAGAAGGGATAAAATGCTCTGTATTTTCCCTTCTCTTCATTTATTTTTCCCTGCTTGTCATCATAGCTTAAATATATACAAAAAGGAGTCTTTGTTTTATCAGATACAGCATATTCTATAAGATGACCTGCATTTCTTGGCCCCTCTATCAATATAGCCTCTGGCTGATATTCCTCTATTACTTTTTCCAAATGAAAAGAACAGACAGGACTGTGATGTCTTACAGGAAACAATACGAAATCAGAAGATAAATCATAGCTTCTTTTAAAAAGTTTATCTATTTTTTTTACTTCTTCATCTATTTCAGATTGTTTCTCGCCTCGTAATAATCTATCCATAATGACCCCTCTTTTTCTGCTCTTTTTTTCACTACAGTTCCAAAATAATTTCTAAGTTTTGATAAATCATCTCTATTTTCTTTAATTACTGCTCCTTTAATATTCTGTACAAGTTTATCAGCAGTTATTTTTCCATCACTGTAATAATATGAATCAATAGCAGTCTGGAAATATACTGATACTGCCTCTGCTGTACTCATTACTGAAGATGGAACATCTACTTTTATATTTTCATAAGTTATACCTTCTCTCAATTCTCTGAAAGTTAGAGCCAATATCTCAATAACATTATGATCTATCTTCATTTCTATGTTAGCTTCATTAAACATTTTTTCACATTCCTGCTCTATTATTTTAGCCTCTATAGTTACACTACTCACTGGAAGAACAGTTTCAAAGTTAAATCTTCTCTTTAGTGCACTACTCATCTCGTTAATCCCCTTATCTCTTGTGTTGGCAGTAGCTATCACATTGAATCCAGGTCTTGCATACAGTACAGGTTCTTCTGCAAATTCAGGTATATTAAGCATTTTATCACTCATAACACTTATCATGCTGTCCTGCATCTCTAATGGACATCTAGTTATCTCTTCAAAACGAGTTATCATTCCCTCTTTCATTCCAATATACAAAGGAGCTGGAACAAGAGCTTCTCTTACAGGTCCTTTTGCCAAAAGCATTGCATAGTTCCATGAATACTTTATCATATCCTCTGTAGTTCCTGCTGTTCCTTGAATAGTGTTTGTACTTGTTCCGCAAATAGCAGCAGATAAAAGTTCGCTCAACATAGTTTTTGCTGTTCCAGGATCTCCCACCAGCATAAGCCCTCTATTTCCTGCCAGAGTTATTATACTTCTTTCTACAAGAGAATCATCTCCATAAAATTTCTTAGTTATTTTTATTTTTTTCCCATTGTGCTCTATTGCTTTATCGCTTCCAAGGATGAATGTTCTCACTGCCTTTGGAGACATAAGCCAGTTTTCTGGCTTTTTCCCTGTATCTGTACTTTTCAATGCTTCCAGCTCCTCAGCGTACTTCATCTCCATAGTAGGTTTTAAAATTTTTACTTCCACAACTATTCCTCCCTGTTTTCAATAGCTTTTTCTGTTATCATCTTTCCTGCAAGATATGCAAGACTTATAAGTTTTTTAGGTACTTTTCTAAGAACTACTTCACTGTTGCTTTCTCTTGAAATAAAGCTTATTTTAAGTATACTTATAATAGTACTGTAATCTCCTGGATAGAAATTATTTGTAGATATGAACATTCTCAAATTACTTGATTCATCTAAAAAAGTACATCCACAGCATTCACCATATTCAGCAAATTCCATATTAAATCCAAGTTTATTTGCTGCACTTTTGAAAGTTGAAGCATATATCTTCTTAGTCTTAAATTCTGATATTTCTTTTTCTTCAAGCTCTTCATCTTTAAGAATATATACAGGAATATTCAGCTGATCTACTGGCTGTACTATTTCATAATCTTCAAGCTGTTCTGTCCATGCTGCCAATTCCTCTTCATCTATATCAGCTGGATGCAGTGGAAGTATATATGTTCCATTTTCCACTTCATACTCTTCCTCTTCTACTGTATTAAAAGTCCCGTCTTCCATATATCTGAAAGTTTTTATAATATTTCCTTTATCATCTGTTTCTTCCCAAACTAATTTTGTTGCAAAACTGTTCATTATAGGATTTTCTATAAATAATTCTTTCCATTTGTCTATACTCCATTTTCTTCCTACAATAACTGCTTTAGCTATTCTTAATTTTTGAGATTCTACAACAATTTTTATCTGTTTCTTTATATTTTTCAGTTCCTCTTTACATTCTGCTGCCATATCTTCATTGTCGTTATTTTTAGCAGACGCCTTTGGAAGAGATTTTATCTGTTTTCCAGTATTATCAAAAAGTGTTATTTCCATCTTATCATCTAATACTGCTTTAAATTCTCTCTCACCATAATTGAATATTCTCGTTCTGTCTTTTCCAAAACCTAAATCAGGAACAATTATATCATCAAGTTCATCTCTAGACATTCCCATAGCCTCTGCTGCAATATCCATGGCTTCAAGGGCTGCTCTTTTTACTCTTTTATTTTTATGTTTTCTTGACATACTATCCACAGTAAGAAGTGCCATTTTACTTCCATTCATACATAGAGATTGAATAGCAAAAGTAGCAAGTCCCGGTTTGCTGTTTTCTGCCCAAAAGTCTATCTGTTTTTTAATCATAGGTATTTGAGCTTCTCCAGCTGTAAGAGCCAGAGGAAGCAGGATGTTTCTGTATTTTGTAGTAGAACCTTCAGCTACCCACATATCAAAAATACTTTTCATTAGAAGTCTCAAATCAAAGATATTTACCACTTCCTGTATTCTTTTACATCCCTTTATTATATACAAATCTTTTAAAACTATATATTCTGATACAAAATATTTCATTACTTTTTCTGAAATCTTCTCTTCTGAATCTTTTATTCTCACACTTCCATAATCTATCTCTTTTGCATATGGAGTATTTTTATCATTAGTTTTAGTATATAGGTTTTCTATATATTCTGTTATTTCAGCAATATTTTCTATATTTCTTAAATCTTTTTCTATTTTATCATTATCCCATATTCTTATTAAACGCATAGCTGTATCAGCAGTTATCTTGCTCTTAGCCCCTGCCAGTTCCTCTATCTTAGAACGTACTTCCTTTTCTTTAGACTTAAGCATATCTTCTACCATACTTGTTACACTTTTTATTTTTTTCTCAAATACATTAGTTAACTCTACATAATCAAATCCATTATTTTCTTTATAAAGAACATTGATAAATTTTTTCAAATCTTCTATTTCAAAAGAATTGTCTTTTAATAACTCATAGATTTCTTTTTCATATTTATGAGCAAATTGCAGAAACTCTTTTTTCTCAGTTTCTTCTTCTGAAAATCTATAGTCCAAATATCCCTGACATACATCTTCAAATGAAATTCTCATTTTATCATAAAGTCTTATATAGACATTTTCGGTATTTATAGGACATACACACTTATAATTTATTATAAAATGGAAAAGATATCTCACATATCCTTTTATTTTCAGTGATACTTCTACAGCATTTCTTGCTATTGTAGAGTATTCAATCAATGAAAGTGCTGAAACGTTTATTTTATTTGCTGGGGTTCTATATTTATATGCATTTCCAACTTCAGATATTTTTATCCCATTTAATGCTGCATTTTCATCTCTTAAAAATTCAAAATCCTCCATTCCTATTTCAGGAAATTCATAACTATATACATCTTGATTTGTGTACATTTCTTTGTATGATTTTATTATAAGGTTTTCAGCTTTTCTTAAATATGCTGCCTTTTCTTCTTCAGTCAGATGATTATTTTTTAGAAGAAGGCTTAAAAGTACACTTCCCATTACATCTTCTTCATCTATCTCTCTTTTCATTATAGATTTCACATATTCTGGAGAAGCCTTTATACTTTCTTCTATACTTTTATAAAAATATTTTTCATTATATCTGTAATCGCTTGAAATACGCTCCAGACAGAAGTCCAATTTATATTTATCAGAAAGTTTTAATTCTGCTATATTTTTCATTGTCTGTTCATCATTATTATGAATATAAAGGAATGTTACAGGTTCTGCCATTGCTGCTATCCTAGCCCCTTGAAAAATAATATTTGAAGTCATTTTTATTTCCTTTATTATTCTGCTGATTAAGATAACTTCATGCATTTCAGAGGTAAAAACCAGTTTTATCGGATCAAGTTCATTATAGTATTGATCTATTTGTGGATCTTTTATATCATTTTCAAGAATTCTTTTTATAGCTTTCTCTTTTATTCTTTTCTTTAATATACTATAAAAAAATCTCTCTAATTTCTCTACTGTTTTTTCTTTTTTTCCAAAGAAAATATTACCTAATTTTTCTATTGGATTGCTGTTTTTTTCATTAATTAATTTTACTATAAGAAGCATTCCTGCTGCAAAAGCTGCATTTCCATTAACTTTATCATATTCATCTATATATTCATCTGCAATATCCTTATAATTTTCAATAAACTTATCTACTGCATCTTTTTCTGTCTGCCACCAGTATCTTGTAGTATATAACAGAGTTTTTTGAAAATCTTCCTTTACAAAAGCCTTACTGAGTCCCATTTTTTTATAAAGGCTGTACTTACCACTAAAAAGTTGAAATTGAGTACTTAATTTATCTGGAGCTTCTTTGTACATCAATTCTGTATATCTTTTTAATACCTCCCCATCTTCATTATCTATGAAATTTTTATTTTCATCAAAACAACTCATATTTTCAAAACCATAAGCTTGATACATTGACATTTTCTGCCTGATATCATTTCCTGATGGAGCTATATTTGTTTCCCCTAATATATAACTCTCCAGCTGCTCTCTTACTTGTGGATCCTTATAAGAATAAACATTTCTTAAAATAATTTCTGCTACTTCTCTTTTTGCCATTTTTACCCCCTATATTTTATAATAGCTTTATTTTTTTGTTTATCTGAATAGATAAGTATTGATTGTCCTGTTTCTATTATACTTCAAAATTTCAAATAATGAAACAGCCTCCTATATATATTTACAGATAATTTTTTTCGCAACTATAAGTAAACAATTATTATCCTTGCTTTCTACAATGTTTTTAAAAATTAACGCATTTGCTGGTTTCGTAGAAAAAAAGAAGCATTTTAAAAAGAAATAGCATTTTAAAACTTCTCTATCCTTTTTATACAGCTTCTTTGAATTAAAATCTTTAATTTAAAATATGTAAATGCAGTGTTATTAATAAAATAACAGGTGAATTCAATATCAAACTGTCTACACGGTCTAGTATTCCTCCATGTCCTGCAAGTATTGTTCCTGAATCCTTTTTATTTGTTTTTCTTTTAAAATATGAAATTAAAATATCTCCCAAAAATCCAAATATAGATATTATTGGCCCCATCCAGATACCCAACTTGTATCCATAAGCTGTATTGAAAAAAAGTATAGTTACAGTAGTCAAAACTACTCCTCCAATTACTCCTTCTAAAGTTTTACTTGGACTTATTCTTGGAACTATCTTTCTTTTTCCAAAAATATTCCCAGTAATATACTGATAAACATCATTTAATTCTATGAGTATAACATATCCTACAATCAATGAAATTCCAGATTTTATATTTACTAGATATGCAATAAAGCTTATCAGGTAAATACTCAGAAAAAAGCTCACAGCAGTCTCCTTTTTTCTTTCAACAAAGATATTTACTGCTGCTGTCATACATGGAATAAAGAAATAGAAAACATAGAGCATATTTTTGTAGATAATAAGATAATTGCTTCCTATTATTAATATACTCAGCATTTTCATCTCAGAAGTTACTTCTATATCAAAAAGTTTAAAAAATTCCATTACTGATAAATATGATATCACAGCAAAGAGAATAAGCATGAATACTCTGTTTATGCTCCCTAAATAAAATATGACAATTATTATAAGCCATGTTTTTATTCTTTCACAGAGATTTATATATCTCTCTTTACTGAATCTATTTTTTAATAAATAAACCAATATATAAGCTCCTATTGCCATAAAAAAGAAAAAAATAAGTATAGGAATTTTTTGAAATATTTCCATATAATATTTTCCTCCTTTATGAAATATTGTTTAAAGAATTTTTTATTCTATTATATATAGTAAGAAGGAGCAACCCTACTCCTAAAATTAGAAGATATTCTATACATCTGCTATCTAATTTAAAAAATACAAAAATCGACAGCAAACTTATAAATAATGCTCTGTCACTTTTCCCCATAGGTCCTTCATAATGTCTTTTCCCATCTACCTGTATAGCTGTGATTCCTGTATATTCTGAAAGTATCCCTAAAAAAATAAACAACATAGATAATACTACATTTATATTTAAAGCAGAAAAAAAGCAAAAGTAAAAAACTGTATCTGCAACTATATCTCCAATTTCATTAAGAAAAATTCCCAGATTTGTTTTCTTGTTAAATCTACTGGCAATCATTCCATCTAAAGCATTTAAAGCCATTCTTTTTAAGAAAAACAGGGGAACTATTAAAAATAGTATCCTATATTTAGAAAGCTTATAAAACAGCAGAGAAAATACAATGCTTCCAATCATTGTTCCAATAGTTATTTGATTGGGAGTTATTCCTAATAAATTCAGTTTTTTACATAGGGGCATCAATAAGTCCTGAAATTTTTTCTTTAAATTATATACTGATATATTCATTACTCTCCCCTTTCTCAGCTAAAGAAACTGTAAAAATACCAAAATTATCTATAAGCATTTTTCTTTTTCTTAATCCATTATAATTAAAAATGTTATCAAGTTCTTTTTGACTTCTTCTCCTCATTACCCAATCTTTTTCTCTATGATTATTCAGAACAAAAGCTATTTTATGAAGCTGTGGATGCCATGGCTGTCCAGTATATATAATACACCCATCTTTTTCAAGTATTTCAGACACTCCCCTTACTGCTTCATTTAGCATTTCATTATTGTTGAACAATTCAAATATTCCAGAAATTATAACTATATCAGGAGTAAAATTCAGTTTTTTATAAGTTTCAAACTTAAAACAATCCAAATTGCTGAATCGTATATTTTCCCATCCATTTTCCTCAATAACCTTTTCTCCTGCCTTTATATTTTCTTCTTTAAATTCATTTATTAGAATTTCAGTATCTGGAAATTCTCTTTTGATATCAAAAAGATAATTCCCAACCCCTCCAGCAATATCCAGTATTTTTATACTCTTTTCAGATACTGATATTCTCTCACGAACTAAGCTCAAAAGATTTTTCTTTCTTTCCCTTATTCCTTTCCACCCTATTTCATTCAAATAACACCTGTCCATAATATTTCCTATACCAAATTTTCCAGCAGCTTTATTTTTATACACATAATCAAGGGAAGGACCTGAATCAAATCCATGTTCTAAGCCCACACTCATTCCTCTGCTCAGCCATCCTAATCTGTTCAGCATAAACTTCTGTATTCCAAAAGATATTTTTTCATGAAAGGGAATCATTTTTAATAAAATATTCTCATATTCCTTTTGGGAAAACTTTTCAGGGAGTATGTCTATAGATTTCTTTTTTACAGCAAAGCTTTTTATAATAAAGTTATCTATTTTTTCATAAACCTCTTCTCTTCCTTCTTCAAACATTATTCCATGATAAAATTCTTTCAATTCTACAAATTCTTTTAATTCAGATTCAAGGTTCAGATAAAATCTTTTCTGTGAATCATTTTTTACTACATAATCTTTTCCAGCAGAAAAGATTAACACAGGAATATCAATAGCAGCAGAATCATCAGCTAATCTTTTTCCAGCATCTAAAAGGTCTACAAGAAGTCTGGCATTTATATCTTTAGTTATCAATCTATCTGAATCATACTTTTCCTGCTCCTTTACATCATGAGTCAATACCTTTGATTTTACATAACTTGGAACTTTAGCATTTTTATTGAGTTTTGTTAAAAGTATAATAGATTCCTTGGCAAAAGGAACATACAACTTTATTTCAAATGCAGGAGCAAGGAGTGCCATTCCAGCAATCTCAGGAGCATAATCATGCACCCATGCAGTTAAAATAACTCCCCCTATACTGTTAGCCACCACAAATATATCTTTTTCTGATATTCCATATTCCTTTTTTATAAATTTTACAAAAGCATCTAAGTCTCTCACATAATCCATAAATATTGGAGAACTTTTTTCCTTTGTACATCCATGTCCTCTCAAATCATAAGAAAAAACATTGTACTTTTTAAATTTTTCATCAGATGCAAAATCATTTAGCCTTTCTGAATGCTCATGTCCTCTATGAATTACAACTAAAGTTTTTTTATTTTTTTCAAAATTCCAGCTTCTATAAAATATATCTGTATTATCAAAGCTTTTAAAATAATTCATTTCCATAGAATTCTCCTTATTTGAATGCACTAGCATTCTTTGATATTATCCAGTATATAGTCTGGAATTACAGCATTTTTTACTAATTTCTTTATTTTAAAAACAGCCTCCTTGCTTTCAATGTGATAATTCTTTTTTAAAAAAGCACTTCCTAAGGCTGCACTTCTTGAATATCCCATTAAACAGTGTATATATATTTTTTCATTTTCTTTTAAATCCTTATATTTCTCTACTGCTAATTCTAAAGCTGATAAGAATATATTTTCTTTTAAATTGCAGATATCCAAAAGAGGAAAGGAATGATATTCTCTGCTCCCTCTTTTTAATATATTATTCTCCTCTGATTCTGCTGCCAGATCTATTACAATGACTTTTTTATCAGAAAGAAAAATCTCTGCCTCTTCATTATTTAATTTCGAACCAATGAAAATATCAGGAGCAATCTCCTTCCAAGGTTCATTCTCATATTTTCTAAAATACTTCCATATAATATTATAGCAAAGCAGATAAGGTAAATGTATTATTTTATTGTGAAGAGCTATTTTTCCATCTTTCTTCAAAAATTCAGAATTATTCTCTGCATAAGCTTTTCCCACAAGAAAAAAAGATAGAGAGCTCCAGAATAATATCCTAGTCCAATTAAAGAATACCAAGCCTATTGTAAATAATATAAAACTAAGTAAAAAATATATAAACCCTACTTTTCTATTTCTTTTATTATCTCTTTCAGGAAAAATAAAAATGGTAAAAAGAGTAAGACCCAGAGAAAATATTACATCTATTACATGATGCTGATAAATAAAAATGGTAGATAATCCCAGCAGAAAAAACCAAACACAGAACAGATATTTTACTTTGCTTTTTATCTCCTTATAAAATACTATTGTAAATATTACTGCATAGCTGATATGCAAAGAGGGGCACTGATTAAAATCTGTATCCATTCTCTCAAGAAACTGAAAAAAGAAATTGAAAAAAATATTTTTTACTTCAGGTTTTTCAAATGCAAATTTCAAAGGAAAAACAAAAAAAGAAACTGCTGACACTATTGTTATAAAATTTATTCGTTTTACTAATGTGTACAGGCTTTCTTTTGTTTTACAGACAAAGAATACACATATAAAAAATATCCCTGAGCTTATATATGGAATTATCATCCATGAAATAAATGGAATATCTTCTTCCCATCTAAAATAAAATGATGGCACTGAGCTCAAAGCAGAACTATACTTTCCAGCCATTTCATAAAGAAATAAAAAAATTATATAACTTAAAGATATCCATAAAAAACTTTGTACTTTCAGATTTATATTTTTATTTTTCATTCTTTTTCCTCAATAATATCATACTTAATATTTTTTTAGGAAACATTGAAAGAATAGATACTGCTATTTTCATTTTCTTTGGAAATATTATTTTATCTCTATTTTCTTCAATACTTTTAATTATAATATCAGCTGCATATTCCTCTGTCATTATAAAAGGTTTTTTAGATACATCATTATTATTCAATTCTCTCAATTTTAAAGTGTCTATATATCCCGGAATAACAGCAGTCACTCCTATTCCAAAATCTGATAAAGCTTCTCTGTAAGCCTCACATAAATTTATAACAACTCTCTTTGATTTGCTGTATACAGATGCTCCAGAATATTCCAGCAGAGCTGCTACTGAAGAAATTGCAGCAATGTGCCCTTTTCCATTTTTCAGCATAATTTCTCTGGCTATTTCAAAAGCATTTAAAGTTCCAGATATATTCACCTTCAGCATATTTACAGCTTCATCTTGAGTCAGTCTTCTAGTACGGCTGTTTGAATAACTCCCTGCTGAAGCTATCATTATATTCAGTTCCCCTTTTGAAAAATCTTTTACTGCTGTCTCAAATGATAATTTATCATATATATCAAGTCTGTATATTTTCAGTTTTTCATGTTTTTCTATTGCATCTATTTTTTCCTGGCTTCTCCCGCAAACTCCTACTTCATGACCTTGCTCTAAGTATTTTCTGGCAACTGCCAGCCCTATTCCCGATGTTCCCCCTGCAATAAATATTTTCATTATACTCCTCCAGTATTCATTTTTCTCAATGTTTCAGAGGTATTATATATATTTTTGTTTCTCATATTTCTCTTATTATTTTTTTTATTTGATAATGCTTCCACTGTACGTTCATAACCATATTTCCATTGAAGTTCTACATCATTTTTAAATTTTTCATAGTCATCAGTAACAGATAATTCCACCTGCAATTTAAGCAGATTCAGTTTAGCTGTTACATAATGTCCTTTCAATTTTTCAGGGACATCAGATGTATCTATCCAATAGTCTCCATAGGAGTCATGTATTTCTCTCAACCTCTCATTTCCACTATATCCTAGAACTGATTTTACAGAAGAATCTTCTACTTTGTCATATTCCTGTTTTAATTCTAAAACTACTTCATCAGCCAATATTTTTGCTAATTCTATTGGTACAAGATCTACTGTTCCCCCAGCAAAATATTCACCATTGTATAATACAGGCTTAGTATAAAACATATCTGATGCAGATATTCTTGCTGCCTTCAATAAATCAACATCAGTCATAACTACTGTTTTTTCCATTATTGTACTTTTCTGAAAAATCTTAGAATTTCTATACAGCTCATCTTTTAATAACTTTTCTGTTTTCTTATCAGTAAAAATAATTTTTTGGTAGAGCTTCCTGTTTTCACATTTTTTCCCTGTTTCATCTTTGCTAAACAATATTTTTGAACCAATAATAGCAGTTCCAGTAATAGAATTTTTCTGCCTATTTAATGAAGGAAGATATTTTTCTAAATCTTCAGGTATATCCACTAAATACTTGTCAAAAATATTTTCTATATATAGATTTTTTCTTAATTCTCTTAATTTACAGTCAATTCCTATTCTATAGAGCATTTTCTCTTTTGTGAGTTTTAGCGATTTTATAAAATTATATAATTCCAATGATTTCATATACTCTTTTCTCTCATTATTCGTTTCAAAAGAATTTATAATAGCAGATGCCATTGCCCCACCACAAGTTCCTATAATAAGATCAGGTATATATCCCCTGTCTTCCATTGCAGAAAATATTCCACCATAAATAGCAAATCTGGAACCTCCTCCAGAAAAAATAACTGCTCTTTTATATTTCTGTAATTTTTCCATATATTATTCTCCTCAAAATTTCTGCTTTAGATACAGGATAACTCTTATTAAATTCTACCATATTAATAGTTACTGTGCTATTTATTTATTTACCTAAAAAAAGCCCACTGGTTTTCCAGTGAGCCTTTCTCTACTATTAAATTAATTTTTTTCTTTCATTGATTCAAGTATGCTGTTAACAAAAATATTCATTTCCTCATCTGTGCTTTCATTCATAGAAGAAGCTAATGTAACTCTTTCATTCAGTACTGTCATTTCTCTCATACCTTCTAAGAATTCCTGCATCAATTTACCAGATTCACATGCCCATGAACCATTTTCCAGAATACCAAAAGTTCTCTTTTGTAAATTCAGAGCTTTCATATCCATCAGATAGTTATGCATCAATGGGTAAATTCCAAGGTTGTATGTTACTGAAGCCAGTACCACATGGCTGTATTTAAATGTTTCAGATATTAATTGTGATACATGAGTTTTAGAAACATCATACATTACCACATTAGTCATTCCTTTTTCTACAAGCTTAGAAGCTAGTACAGAAACAGCATTTTCTGTATTTCCATACATAGAAGCATATACAATCATTACTCCTTTTTCCTCAGGCTCATATCTACTCCATTTATCATATTTCTCAAGGAAATATCCTAGATCACTACGCCAAACTGGACCATGCAGTGGACATATGATTTTTATATCTATTCCAGCAGCTTTCTTTAAAAGCGACTGTACATGAGGTCCGTATTTTCCAACTATATTTGTATAATAACGTCTTGCATCATCAAGCCATTCTCTATCAAATTTTACTTCATCATTAAATAGTTTTCCATCTAAAGATCCAAAAGATCCAAAAGCATCTGCACTGAACAATACTCCATTAGTCAGATCAAAACTTACCATAGCTTCTGGCCAGTGAACCATTGGTGCTGCAACAAACAGAATTTCATGTTTTCCAAAAGATATCTTATCTCCCTCTTTTACTTCCTGAGTTTTTGAGCTATCTATATGGAATCCAAATTGATTCATAAGATAAAAAGCTTTTTCATTGCTGATAACTTTAACTTTAGGATAACGAAGCATTACTTCTTCAATCATAGCAGCATGGTCAGGCTCCATATGATTGATAACCATATAGTCCAAAGGTCTTCCATCTAAAACTGCTTGTATATTTTCTATAAATTGACGTCCTATTGACCAGTCTACAGTATCAAATAAAACAGTTTTTTTATCTAATAAAAGGTATGAATTATATGAAACTCCTCTAGGAATGGGATGTATATTTTCAAATAAATGAAGACGATGATCATCTCCTCCTACCCAATATAAATCTTCAGTTACTTTTCTAACATTATGCATGAATTACTCCTCCTTTATGCTTAAAACAGCTTAAATTTTTTACTCATATCTTAAACTTCAATAAACATATCCTTACTTTCTCCACATATTGGACAGATCCACTCTTCAGGAAGAGCTTCAAAAAGTGTTCCTGGTTTAATATCATTCTCTTCGTCTCCTACAGCTGGATCATATTCATATCCGCATCCATTACAAACGTGACGTTTCCAAGTAGGAATTTCTTTTTTAGGAATTGCTCTCTTCATTTTTTTCATTGGAGGAGCTTCTTTTTTAGGTTCTCCATCATCTAACGCAGCAGTAAGTAAAGGAAGTATTTCTTCTACATTTCCTATTATTCCATAGTCAGCATTTTTAAATATTGGTGCATTTGGATTATTATTAATAGCTACTATTGTTGTAGCATCTTTTATTCCTTTCAGATGCTGTCCTGCTCCTGAAATTCCACAAGCTATATACAAGTTACCATTAAACTTTTGTCCTGACATTCCAACATAACGATTTAATGGAAGATATTTTAAAGTTTCAGCCACTGGTCTAGATGATCCTATTGCAGCTCCAGCTTGTATAGCCAGATTTTTAATAAGCTCCATATTCTCTTTTGGTCCAATTCCTTTTCCAGCACTTACTACACGATCAGCCTGTGATATAGGTGTATCTAAATCTATTCCTACAGTAAAGTCATAACCATCAGCTTTTAACGCTTCTACTAATGCCTCTACTCTCTCTTTCGCACTACCTTCTTTTAATATCATATTTTTACGAATACCTGTTGCATGACCTTTTGATGATGGTTTCTTAGATCCCCCATCGCTCTTAGGCATTTTTCCAATCAAGTGAGAAGCTATAACTACTCTTTGGATTTCATTTGTTCCCTCATATATAGTACAGATTTTTGCATCACGATAAGCACGTTCCACTTCCATACCTTTAAGATATCCAGTTCCTCCAAAAATTTGAAGTGCTTCATTTACTATTTCCAGACATACATCTGAAGCATATTGTTTTGCCATAGCAGATTCCATAGCATAATCTTCGTGATTTTCTTTTAGTTCAGCAGCACTATATACTAAGAATCTTGCTGCTCTTAATTTTGTTGCCATATCAGCTAATTTAAAAGAAATTACCTGTTGGAAAGCGATAGGTTTTCCAAACTGTTCTCTTTCTTTTGCATAAGCAAGAGCATTTTCAAAAGCACCCTGAGCGATTCCCAAAGCTTGAGAAGCTATTCCTATTCTTCCACCATCCAGTGTAAACATAGCAATTTTAAATCCTTCTCCCTCTTTCCCTAAAAGGTTTTCTTTCGGCACTTTTACATTATTAAATATCAATTCAGCAGTTGATGATGAACGGATACCCATTTTGTCATAGTGATCTCCAAATGTAAATCCTTCCCATCCTTTTTCAACTATGAAAGCACTTATCCCTCTTGTTCCTATATCAGGAGTTGTAACTGCAAAAACTATATATGTTTCAGCTTTATCAGCATTTGTTATAAATATTTTTCCACCATTAAGAATGTAGTAATCTCCTTCTAATACTGCTGTTGTTTCAGTTCCACCAGCATCACTTCCAGCATTTGGTTCTGTAAGTCCAAAAGCTCCCAATTTTTCACCTTTTGCTAATGGTACCAAGTATTTTTGTTTCTGTTCCTCAGTTCCATAAGCAAAAATAGGATAAGATCCTAAAGAAACATGGGCTGATAAAATTACTCCTGTTCCTCCATCTACTCTTGATAACTCTTCAACAGCGATTGCATAACTGATCATATCCAATCCTGCTCCACCATACTCTTTTGGAAATGGTATTCCAAGCACTCCCATTTCTCCAAGTTTTTTTACAGCTTCTGTTGGAAATTCATTCTCCTTATCTAACATAAAAGCTATCGGCTTTACCTCTGTTTCGGCAAATTCCCTTATCTTCATACGCAAATTTTCATGATCTTCTGTTGTTTTAAAAAACATATACTGCCTCCTTCTGTTTTAATGTTCAAAATAACTCTTAAAACTTTTTTATAATGGATACAAAATTAAATTTAATGTTTTTTTGCTATGTATTCATAATACCATCGTGGACCTTTAATGTCAACTATATTTTTGTTTTTTAAACGGGAATTTTTATTTTAAATAGAACAGTTTATAATGAATTTTTATTATTTTTATTAAAAATATCCAAAAACTTTTAATAAAAATTTACCTGAACAGATTTATGGTATTCATGAATTATAGTTTGAATAATATTTTTGCTTTATATCATATCTTTACAACATTATACGGTCAGTCCTCTTCATTTCATTTTTTTATTTATAATTTTTTTTAATTATAATAAAAAAACAGCCCTGAAAGACTCAAAGCTGTTTAAAATCATTTATTTTCTTTTATCTGCTGAAAATATTAAATATAATACTTCCTTTTTTAACCTTTCTTTCTTCTTTATCTTCATTATCTAATTTGCTTGTTCCTATTTCTGTTATATTAAAAAATAAATTTACTGCTAATAGAGCTATTGGAAAGAACAGGTAAGGAATTACTTTAGCCATGTCTACTCCTAAAGTTCCTGCTATAAATATTCCCGGAACACTCCATGGAACAAGAGTTATTCCAACAGTTCCAGTTGCTTCTACTATTCTTGTTATGTTTTTATTTTTTAAATTAAATTTCTCAAAAAGTGGAAGGAATATAGATATTGGCAGAATAATTGCCAGAAGCTGTGCCCCTGTTACAAATCCTACTCCCAGAGAAACTAAAAATACTGTTACAGTAAGTTGTCTTGAACTTTTTATTCCCTGCTGTATCTTATTTAGAAGATTATCAAAAGAATGGCATTCATTTATTATTCCAACAAGACATCCTATAAATATTATGATTATAACAGTTCCACTTACTTCATTCATTCCCCCTCTGGCAAATAATTTTGTCACTGAAGGATCATTAAATTTCTGATTTACTCCCAATATAGTACTTCTCATTATATCTACTGTTTTAAAATTCTGAAATACAAAACTGCTTAATACTCCCATTATCACTGAGGAGAAAAGAACTATATTTGATGGTATTTTTTTTATCCCTAAAATTATAACAGCAAGTGGAATTAAAAGAAGCGCTGGAGTTACATTAAAAACTGTTTCCATCTCTGTTAAAAATCCATTTATATTATCCATATTTATATTTTCTACTGCTATATTATTTCCAACTATTGTAAATCCTATCATAGCTATAATAAAAGCTGGAATTGTGTCCATAAGCATATATTGTATATGTTCAAAAAGATCAGTTTTCCCAAGAGCAGCAGATATATTTGTTGTATCAGATAAAGGAGACATTTTATCTCCAAGAAAAGCTCCTGATACTATTGCCCCTGCTGTTATTTCAAGAGGAATTCCTACTTGTTTGGCTATTATGATGAATGATACTCCAATAGTTCCAATAGATGTAAAAGATGTTCCTGTTATAATTGCCACAGCACCAGTCATAGCCATAACAATAGGAACAAAAAATCTAAAATCTATCACTTTAAATCCCCAGTAAACCATAGATGGAATTATTCCCCCAATTATCCAGCTGCTGACAATAAGCCCCACCAGAATAACTGTAAGAAGTGCTGGAAATACTCTTTTTACTCCGCTTCCCATTGCATCTTCAATATTTCTCAGAGTTTCTCCCCTCATAAATGCTATTGTTCCAGACACTACTACTCCTGCTAGTATAGGAGGAACTACCCCTGTTCTCCATTGAAGTATTGATATTTCTCCAAATACAATAATAAAAATTATTGGAAGAATATCCAAAATTAAACTGTTCTTGAATCTTTCTCTCATTTTCATCTCTCCTCTTTTTTGCATAAAAAAAGCCTTCCTACATAAAATTGTAAAAAGGCAAAATAATACAAAAAGATATTTCCTGAAAAGGAGATACTTTGATATATCATTAAATTAATTATTTTCCTATCCTACAATCCTACTATTCTACATAATCTTACTTTTTTACTGCTTCTACTATTCTACTATATTACTTGTATATGATTATAAATAATTTAATTCATTTTGTCAAGTCCTATCCTATACCACCATAGATAAGACCCAGAATTATTATTATAACTGTTCCCGGAATAAATATATATCTTCCAAACCATACTATTATACTTCCAGTTTTAAAATTGCTTCCTTTATTAATTTCAGCAATTACTTTATTTTTATCTATGCAGTAAAAATATATTCCTAGAGATATAACTGCCCCTAATGGAATAAGAATAACTGATACAAAATCAGCAAATTTACCAAAGTAATTCATATTTAAATCTAAAACTAATCCTATAGCAAGGGCTACTATTCCAACTACTATAGCAGATTTTCTTCTTGAAAATCCAAATCTGTCCATAACTGATTCCACTGGCACTTCCAGCTGATTGATAGCAGATGAAAGAGCTGCAAATATAACACTTAGAAAAAATATTCCTCCAAGGAATGTTCCCCCTGGAATATGTGAAAATATTGCTGGTATAGTTATAAATAGAAGTGAAGGCCCTGCTCCAGCATCTAATCCAAAAGCAAAAGCTGCTGGTATTATTATGAATCCAGCCATAAGAGCTGCCATTGTATCAAGAAAACAAGTCTGTACTACACTTTCAAATATATTTACATCATCACCAAGATAACTTCCATACACCAGAAGTGCTGATCCACTAAGTCCCACTGTGAAAAATGCCTGTCCCAGTGCCATTATCCATGTCATTGGATCTTTAAGCATACTCCAGTCAGGCTGAAGAAGAAAATGAACTCCAGTTATTGCATTTGGCAAAGTAAGAGATCTTACCATAAGCCCTAAAAATATTACAAACATCAAAGGCATTATTATTTTATTTATCTTTTCTATTCCTTTTACAACTCCCAGTGATATAACCACTACACTGAAAACTATCCCTATTACATGCCATGGTATAGATGCTGCCTGCCCTGCAAGCTGTCCAAAATATTCTCCATACTCAACATGATTTATTGCTCCAGTAAGATATGAAAAGAAATATCTTATTACCCATCCAAAAACTATAACATAGAATATAAATACTCCTGTTACTGATATTATAGGAATTACTGGAAGACACTTTTTGAAAGGTATCTTTGTATTTTTTATTATTTCAGGCAATCCAAATATTCCTTTTTTCATCATTCTTCCAAATGATATTTCCCCTACAAGACCAACTACTGCAAATAATGCAATAAATATAAAATATGGTATAAGGAAGGCTGCTCCCCCATATTTTCCCAACTTCCAAGAAAATAACCATATATTTCCAAGTCCAATAGCTGCTCCTACACATGAAAGCATAAACCCTATTTTTCCTGTAAAACTCTCTCTCTTCTCACTCATAGTGTTCCCCCATTTAAAATAAACAGAAAAAGAGGCAGGTCGAAAAATCCATCTGCCTCTTCAACTTCACTTCAATTAATATTTTTTCATCAGTTCTCTTACTGTTGAAACTACATCATCTTTAGATATTTCAAGAGTTTCTCCAGTTCTTCTGATTTTAAGTTCTACTATTCCTTCTCCAGCTCTTTTTCCAGAAACAACTTTGAATGGGAATCCAATAAGATCTGCATCTTTAAATTTGAATCCAGGTCTCTCATCTCTGTCGTCTATCATAGAATCTATTCCATCATTTAAAAGAGCTTCGTATATTTCTTCTGCTACTTTTACCTGTTCTTCATTTTTTACATTAGCTGGAATTACATCAACAATGTAAGGAGCTAAAGCTGTAGGCCAGATAATTCCAAATTCATCATTATTTTGTTCTATTGCAGAAGCAAGAGTTCTTGATACTCCTATTCCGTAACATCCCATCAACATTACTTTACTTTCTCCCTTATCATCAAGGAAAGTAGCATTCAGAGCTTTAGAATATTTATCTCCAAGTTTGAAGATATGTCCTACTTCTATTCCTCTTGCACTGTGAAGTTTTCCTCCACATCTTTCACAAGTTTCTCCAACTTTTACAGTTTTAATATCTGCTACTATGTCAGCTTTGTAATCTCTTCCATAATTTACATTTATGTAGTGAGTATCCATCTTGTTTCCACCAGCTGTATGGTTGTTTATTTCAGTTACAGCAGTGTCTGCTATTACTTTTATATCTCCTAATTCTATTCCATATGGTCCAATAAATCCTTTTATCAATCCATGTTTTTCAAGTTCTTCATCTGTAAGAAGAGCAACTTCTACAGCATTTACTATATTTTTAAGTTTTGTTTCGTTTACTTCATAATCTCCTCTCATTAAAACCATGTATACCTGATCATTTCCCATATCTCTATACATCATAGCTTTTACAGTTTTGCTGTAAGGAATATTAAGGAATTGTACAATATCATCTATTTTAGAAACATTTGGAGTATCTATTAACTCTGCATTTTTAAGTTCTTCCACTGGAGACGCTTCCACTCTACTCACAGCAGTTTCCACATTTGCAGCATATGAACAAGAATCACAATAGATAATTTCATCTTCTCCAGAATCAGCTAGTACATGAAATTCTTGAGATCCACTTCCTCCGATTGCTCCTGAGTCTGCTTCTACTGGTCTGAATTTAAGTCCGCATCTTGAGAATATTCTTGAATAAGTATCTCTCATATTTAAAAATTCTTCATCTAAAGATTCAGCAGTTGCATGGAAAGAATAAGCATCTTTCATAACAAACTCTCTTCCTCTCATAAGTCCAAATCTTGGTCTTATCTCATCTCTGAATTTAGTTTGAATTTGATAAAGACTCAATGGAAGAGCTTTATATGATGAGATATCATTTCTTATTAAGTCAGTAACAACTTCCTCATGAGTTGGTCCTAATACGAAATCTCTTTTATTTCTATCTTGAAGCTTCATCATTAGAGGACCCATTACGTCCCATCTTCCGCTTTCTTTCCATAATTCAGCTGGCTGAAGAACTGGCATCAATATTTCCTGCGAACCTGCTCTGTCCATTTCTTCTCTTACTATATTTTCTACTTTTTTCAAAGCTTTATACCCTAGTGGTAAGTATGTATAAACTCCACTTGTAAGTTTTTTTATCATACTTGCTCTCAATAGAAGTTTATGACTTGCTGTTTCCGCTTCTTTTGGAGTTTCTTTAAGTGTTTTTATATAACTCTTGCTAAATCTCATTTTACCCTCCGAATTTTCTATAATTTACTCTATATTTTATCACATTTCAAATATTTTTTCCATACCCTAATTATTCAAGTGTTTTATTCTCTGCTTTTTCTCAATATTAAAAATAAAATAAGGACAGCTCAAAAGCCATCCCTATTAATCTATCAAATATTTTTTTAATTATAAATTATTTAGCTTTACAACATTCCCCATGAGAATGATCTGTATAATGATGAACATATTCTTCTTTTCCTTTGCATACAATTGTTCCTTGAATATATGCTTTTATTGCATCTTCAATATTTCCTTCTGCTCCAAGTATTATTTCTGCTCCATTATTTTTTATAGCTTCAAATACTGTTGAAGCTATATGACCAGTAATTACAACATTTACATCTTTTTCTTTTAATAGTTTTGCTGCTGCTCCATGAGCTTTCTCAAGTTCTTCTGTAATTCCTTGTGCTGAGACTACACCATTTTCTATTACACAGATAAAAAATTTGTCACTGTGACCAAAATGCTTTTCAATATTCACTCCATCTCTTGTTGGAAACGCTACTACTTTTTTCATTTTTTCCTCCTTTATATTCCTTTAGTTTATAATAATTACTGCTTTTAACAGAATTTTTTTAATATTTTATCCTGCCTCTCTATTTCATTTTCCAGTTCTACTTTGGTTTTTGCAATCATTTCATATACAAGATATTCAATGGGCAATGATTCTATTATATCTATTATCCCTTTATTTTCAAAAGGATCATGATAATCTATAGAATTGATGTGTATGTATATATTATTCATAATATCTTCTATATTCAATTCTTTATCCTTATGTTCTTTTACTACCCGCTTCACATATTCTCCTGATAAAGAATAATTGAGATGTATTCCAAAAATATAATTTTTGTACTCTCCTAGATTTTCTATATTCTGCTTTATATAAGCTACAGCTTCATCTGAATTTTTAATATCTCTATTATTATTTATCATATGGCCAGTATCCAACATAAACCCTATATTTTTATATTTTACATTATTTAGAATATACTCCACTTCTTTCTTATTGGTAAGTTTTAATCCTGGCCACCATAAATTTTCCAATAAAAGTTTAAAAGTATATTCTTCATTATCAAATAAATCATTTATCAATGACACAACATTTTCTAAAACTTCTTCATCTGAATATTTGAAATCATAAGTCATACTTTCTGTGACTTTCGAATTACAAGCATGGAGTACTACATACTCTACTTCTAATTTTTTTGCTGTTTCTAATTCTTTTTTGTAGTATTCAATTAATTCTTCTTTGCTGTTCTCTCCTCCACATAAAGATTTAAAATATTTTTTATCCTTCACCTCTTCATATAGTGCATTCAAATCTTCATTGTATAGCTCCAGCCAAGATGGAAAGAAACGCATATGATAACCTTTAATATAATTTTTTAAATAAGTATTATCTACATCTGTAAATTTTATTAATTCAAACCCATCAAACCCATATTTTGAAATATAGTACTGCATATCTTTTTCTATTTCATCACTGTTAAAAAAGTCTGTTCTGTTTAATAGCTTATACATTCTTATTCCTTTCCAATACACTCTTTCATATATTATCTTTTATAAGCTTTAGCATATCTTCGCTTTTTAGATTTTCAAGTTTATAATAATCTGCTTTCATAGCCTCGCTCAATGTCTTTGCCATTTCAAGTTTTATAAACCCTTCTTCTGTATCTATTACTATGGCTCTTATTCCATCATTTTTTATTTTTTCAGCCATTTCGATACTCTCTTTCACTGGATCTTTTCCTGAAACAGAAAAATTTCCTTTTCCATCAGATAAGAATACTATTAAAGGAACAATTTCTTTATCTTTTCTTATTTCATTTTTCATTATTGTATATGCCTTTGCAATACCTTCAGCTAATGGAGTTTTTCCTCCTGTTGTTAGTTTTTCCAATTTTTTCTGTGCCAGGTCTATACTTCTAGTAATGGGCAGTAATTCCTCTGCTCTATCTCTTCTGAAAGATACCATTCCTACTTTATCTCTTTTCTCATAGGCATCTTTTAACAAAGACATAATTGCTCCCTTTACTGCTTCCATCCTTTTTTTAACACCCATAGAACCACTAGAATCCACTACAAAAAGAATGCTTGCTCCTGTTCTTTTTTCTCTTACCTTAACTCTTATATGCTCTTTTTTTATGCTTATCATCAGATTATTTTCTTTATTCTTTGTCTGATATGGAGCTGCTGCTCTTATTGTTGCATCAAAAGCAAAATCTCTGATTTTTCCCTTTGGTAAAGTACTTTTTATATATCTTCCTTGTAAAGAACCACTTTTAGTTTTACACCTCTTTCCTGTTCCGGCTCTTTTTTTAGTATCATGTACAGTATCTATAAGTATATCCTTTACTTTAAAGATTTCTCCTATTCCAAACTCTTCTTCAGATTCTGTGTCTTCATTATTTTTCTTTTCTTCTTCATTCTTATCTGAATTTTCAGAGGTTTCAGAATCATTTTTTTCTTCATTTTCTTTTCCACTCTCTTCAGGTGTTTCTTTTTCCTGTTCTTCATCTGGAAGATTATTTTCTTCTGATCCATTATCTTCTTGTTCATCTTCCTGGTTATTATCTTCCTGGTTATTATCTTCCAGTTCATTTTCCTTATTTTGAGGTGTACTTTCCTGTTTTTGATTTGTTCTGTGAGGAAGAACAAATATAGCTGCCTCTTTTAAATCATCTATATTTAGATAACTTCTTCCATCTAATGCTGCCAAAGCTTTAGCTGTTTCTACAAGAATTATTTCAGCTCTGTTTCCTACTGTATTAGCTTCTTCTACAATCTTTACAGATATATTCATTATCTGCTCGCTAACTTTTATCTTTTCTACTCTTTCTTTAGCTCGATTTACTTTTTCTTTTAATATTTCTTCCTCTTCTCTATACTTTTCACAAAATTCTATAGGACTATTTTCATATTCCAATCTTTTCTTTACTATTCTTACCCTTTCCAAAACATCACAAGTTCCAGCAGCATTTACATAAAGCCCAAATTTATCCAATAGTTGAGGTCTTAAATCTCCCTCTTCTGGATTCATTGTCCCTATTAAAACAAATCTGCATTCATGAGAAAAACTTACTCCATCTCTTTCTACATAATTCATCTCTCTTGAAGCCACTTCTAATATACTGCTTACTATGCTGTCTCCTAAAAGATTTATTTCATCTACATACAAAATATTCCCATGACATTTTTTTAAAAGTCCTTCCTGAAATACTTTTTTTCCAGATTTCATAGTCTTTTCTATATCTATACTTCCTACCAGATTATCTTCTGTTATATTTAAAGGAAGATTTATCACTTTCATTTCAGAAAATAATTCTCCTAATCCTCTGACTAATGTAGATTTTGCTGTTCCTTTTTCTCCATTTATCAGCACTCCTCCTATTTTTTTATTTACTATATTTAAAAGAAGAGCTTTTTTTATTCTTTCCTGTCCTTCAACTGCTACAAAAGGAAATATCATATTTCCCTCCTTATAAGCTTTCTATGAGCTTTTCTAATTTACTTTCCTCCAGCACTCCATCTTCAAAAGGAGTTTTTCTCATTCTATGAGGCAATGTCAATACTGCTGCTCTCAACATATCTTTTTTAGATACATCTTCTCTTCCTTCATAAGCAGCTATTGTTATAGCTGTTTTTATAACACTTATATCTGCTCTGTGCCCATCAACATTCAAAGCTATTGATATTTTAGCTGCAATTTCATACATTTCATCACTGCATTTAACATTTTTTAATATTTTTTTACTTTTTTCTATTTTTTCTTTTAATTCATTTTCGTCTTTTTCATATTTTTTTATAAATTTCTCAGGATCTGCTTCAAATTCAAGCCTTCTCTTTACTACTTCCACTCTTTTACTTGTTTCTTTTTCTCCAGCTACATCTACTACCAGCCCAAATCTATCTAGTAATTGTGGTCTCAAATCTCCCTCTTCTGGATTCATTGTTCCTACCAATACAAATTTAGCTGGGTGGCTGAATGATATTCCCTCTCTTTCAATGCTGTTTACTCCCATAGCTGCTGAGTCCAGTAAAACATCAACTATATGGTCATCTAATAAATTTATTTCATCTACATAGAGAATATTTCTATTGCTTTGAGCAAGTATTCCCTTCTCAAATTTCTTTTCTCCATTTTTTATTGCATGTTCAATATCCAATGTTCCTACCACTCTGTCTTCTGTAGCACTTATTGGAAGATTTACTACTTTCATTTTACCTTGAATTATTTGAATCTCTTCTCCTGCTTTATATTTTTTTAGACACTCATCACAAAGCTCATCAGGTTTCTCAGGGTCGCAATGAAATTCACAATGATTTTCATTTCTCTCTGCAAGAAGACTGGCAAGACCTCTAACTAATGTAGATTTTGCTGTTCCCTTTTCTCCCCTTATGAGCACTCCTCCTAAAGCTGGATTTATTATATTTAATACTAATGCTTCTTTCATTTTTTCCTGTCCTACTATCCCTGTAAAAGGATAGAGAAAATTTCTATTACTCATTTATTTTCCTTTCTTCATCTAGTATTTTAAACACTGCCTTTCGCAGAATACAATCTTTATCTTCTGTTTCATATTTTTTATTATACAGCATTCTCGAAGGACAGCACCCTTTACAAATTTTCCTGTATTCACATATATTACATCTCTCATATTTTCCTGAAGATAGTTGCTTCATCTCAATTTCTTCATCTATATTTCCCATATAATATTCCATATTTCTCACAAGAGAACTGCATGGATAAGTATCTCCATCTGGAGTTACTACCATGGCCTGCCCCAATGATGAATAACAATAATTATCACTGCTGCATCCCATACATTCTCTCATTTTTATTTCTTCTATTTCTCTTATTCCTACTTTTTTCCCTGTTAGCTCTGTAAGAAGCTGAATCTTTTCATATGCCTTTTTTAAATTAATATAAATATCTCCATCATCTGGAGGTTGTATCTCTTTATTATTGTTGCAGTTTCCAGCAGTTCGTAAAAGATCAAGTCCTATTCCTCTTACATTTCCTAAGTAATATGCCATTTCTATTAATTTTTCAAGTTTTTCAATATTTTTATTAGTTACCACACAATTTATATTTATATCTTTTTTATACTCTCTAAGAAAATTTATCCCTTGAAGAACTTTTTTAGTTCCTCCCCTCAGCTCCTCATTAATAGCTACAGTTCCATCAAAACTAATTCCTATATTTATATCCATTTTTGCAAGTTTTTCGGCTATTTCTTCTGTTATCAATGTCCCATTACTTTGGAGTCCTATCTTGCATTTATATCCATTTTCTTTCAAGCATTGGTAAAGCTTTTCTATTACTCCGAAATTAAGCAGAGGTTCTCCCCCTGCCAATATCAGAGTAAAGTTTTTATCTACACAAAGATTTATTGCTTTTTTAGCAGTTTCAAAAGACATTAATTTATGAGTAAATGCAGGGTGAGCATAGCAATATTTGCAGTTTAAATTACATTCATCAGCCAGCCACAACACAAGATATTTAATATTTTTTTTACTCTTCATATGCCTCTACATCACCTTCAATACTTAAATATATTTTTCTTAAACTTTCTAGTTTTTCTGGAGATGCACTCCACATATTTCTTTGATTAGCTTCTAAAAGCTTTTCAGCTATATTCATCACTGCATGTGGATTATTTTCTTTTATCCACTCTCTGTTTTCTTCATTTTCAATATATTTTTCAGTTATTTTATCGTACATCCAATCTTCAGCTATCTCAGATGTTGCATCCCACCCAAAGAATATATCTACCATAAAACTTACTTCCTGAGCTCCTTTATACCCATGCCTTTTTAAACCTTCAAACCACTTTGGATTCAGTATTCTTGACCTCATTATTTTGGCAGTTTCTTCTTTTAAACTTTTTATTTTTGTTGACTCTGGATCACTTGCATCTGCACTATATGAACGAGGAGCTTTTCCACTGGCACATTTTACTGCTGCTACCAATCCACCATGATATGTATAATAATCATCACTTTCCAGCATATCTATTTCAACTGAACTTTCATTTTTTACTGTTATTTCTGATTTCGCCATTCTCTTAGTGAATATCTTTTCTACTTTGGTTCCATGATAGCTGCTTCCATAAGCATGACTGCTCCAATTTATATATGCTTTTCCTAAATCTTCTCTTGTTTCCCATTCCTTTGAATTGATAAGCACTCCCACTCCAGCACCATAGGTACCTGGCGGACATCCAAAGACTCTCATTTTTGAAACATGTTCAGCTTCACTCAATTTATATCCTTCTTTTAAAAGCTGTTCTATCTCTTCATTCATATTTTTTCTAATATAGTTTATTTCCTCAGATTCATCTAATTGCGATACCAGATTTACTGCTTCTTCTAATAATCTTATAAGGATCGGAAAAGTATCCCTGAACAATCCTGTTATTCTCAATGTTACATCTATTCTCGGCCTTTTCAATTCTTCATAGGGAATAATTTCTAATCCTATTACCCTGTCTCCATTATTCAGCCATATTGGTCTTACTCCCATAAGATACAATGCTTCTGCAATATCATCTCCATTGGTTTTCATGGTTTCTCCACCATAGACCAGCATAGCTATATTTTGAGGTATTTTTCCTTCATCCTCAATATATCTTTCTATAAGTTTATCTCCTAACTGCATTCCTACTTTCCATGATGCTCTGGATGGAATTTTGTTAGGATCTATTGCATAAAAATTAGTTCCTGTAGGTAAAATATTTATATTTCCTCTTGTAGGGCACCCTGATTGTCCTGGAATAATAAATTTCCCCTCAGCTCCTTTTACTGTACTTTCTTTTTCTCTTACTACTCCTCTTATCTTTGGTAAAACAGTTTCCAATATATTATTTCTAAGAGTTAAAATATATTTTCTATTTTTTACTTCATATCCTAAATATTCACCTTTTAATTCTGTTTTATTATCTGATAATATTTCTTTTATGATATCTAAAGTTATATTTCTTATATCATCTAAAATCATAAGATTACTTTTCCCCTTTTCAGAAAAAGTATAAGGCTCATTCTTCAATTGTTCCAAATCATATCCCAGAGCTTTTCCAACAGATTTATCTGCTGCCAGCATTCCACAGTTGTCTATTCTCATAAGAGCTTGAATTAAAGTAGCACATCTGTCTCCTTCTGCTGGTTCTCCTAATATATGAAGCCCATCTTTGATTGTTGAACTTTTTAATTCCTCTATATATGAATGAAGCTTATTTATAAAGTTCTTATAATCTTCTAAAACTTTTTCTCTGTCTAAATTCATATCCAAATTATAGTTATACTTAAACACTCTGTCTAATATATTTTCTTTAATTCCTTCCAATTTTGAGTCTTTTGCATTTTCAGCCTGATAATACTGCTTTATTAATTCATCTATTTCTTCTATGTCCTCATACTCTCCTGCTAAAGTAAGAGCTGGAATCATATATGATATGAGAGCTGCATAGCTTCTTCTTTTAGCCTGTAATCCTTCACCTGTTACATTGATAGAATAATCATACAAATGTGGAATATCATCTATATTGAAATCTGGGCAGCAACTGTTGCTTAATCCTATCTCTTTTCCTGGCAGCCATTCTAAAGTTCCATGAGTTCCCACGTGATAAATCACATCTGCTTTAAATACTTCCTTTATCCACTTATAAAATGAATAATATTGATGAGGAATCATAAAATCTGTATTGTGATATACTTCTTCTGCTCTGCATATCATTCCTCTTGCAGGCTGTAGTCCTATAAAAATATTTCCATTGAGTATCCCAGGAGCTGGCAGTACATCCTCATATACCATAAATTCTCCTGGTCCTTTTCCCCATTGTTCTTCCATTTTCTTCTGAACTTTTTCATCAAGCTGATCAAACCACTTCAAGTATTTTTCCTTATCTATTGTATCTATACTTTTTTCTAATACCTTTTCAGAAGTCAGCCATTTCTGATCATTTGATACCCCTTTTATAATCTTCTGAATTATCTCATTTCCATCTTTAAATTTATATTCAGTTTTAATACCCATTTCGCCAAAAGCTTCCACCATATTATACACAGAATTAGGTGTATCCAATCCAAAGGCACACCCTATCATGTCATTTCTTGGAGGCATATTGTGAAATATTACTGCTACTTTTTTATCTTCATTCTTTTTCTGGGATAATCTTGTCCATCCCATAGCCATTCTTGCTATTTTATTTACTCTTTCATTGATTGGAATAAAAACAGATTTTTCTCCAAATTCATCTTTAATAATTTCATGAGTACAGCAAGTAACTGAAATAATCTGTCCATCAAACTCTGGATAGTATACCCCTGTCGTAAGAGACATAGTATCCAGTCCACGAACATCTTCTTCCCATGTTTCTCTATTTTGATATGTAGTCATAGCTTGAATTACAGGAACTCCCATATCTTCAAATATACTTTTTTCGACTACAGATGTTCCATCTCCTGGCTCATTAAATATACTTTGGGAATATCCAATGAGATTTATTATTACTCTTGGGATAACTTTTTCATTTTTTTTGAAATAATTTTCTAGCACCCATTTTGTTCCCCTTGATTTTATAGATTGATCTGGAACAGAATTAGTAAAGACAGCTAAAGGAATCCCACCTTCTCTTTTTACTTCTTCTATGAACTTATCGATAACTTCCATTCTTCTACTCTGCCATTCTCGTCCATGAAAAAGTATTCCTACTATATTTTTTTCTTCTGCTATACTTTCAATAAATTCATCTGTATCTTTTACTATTTCTCCATTGTTATAGATTCCTTCCCATTGTGGATATTGACACTCTTCTATTTCATATTTATCTTTTCCTAGAGTATTTGCTGCATATAGAATCATATTTCTATAATTCTTCTCTCCCCCTAAAAGATAATATTTAGTCAATTTTTCTTGTACAAGAGGTGATAGTCCTGAATCAGAAGTAAATTCTCTTGTCTCATCTTCTATTGTTGAATGTATAAAAAATGGTTTTTTTCCTTGAAATTTCTTTTTAAATTTTAAAAAATTTTTAAAGGTTGATATTCCTCCATGTATCATCATACATATTAGATCACTTTTCTCAGTATGAACTTCCAATTGATTATATATTGTATCAGAAGAATCTATTTCAAAAGCTGTAAAAAATTTAAACTCAAACTTTCCTTGATATTCTTTAACTATAGAACTGCATACTTTATTTAAACTATGCATATTATCAAACATAGAAGTTATAAATATAATTTTAAACATTGTTCCCCCATTTTTCTGTAATATATTTTACAAAAGTCATGATATATCTTCCCAGCAAATAGTTTAATGTCTTTTCTTCCTTTTCTTCTAATTCGTAGTTGATTTGCAGTTTATCACAAATAAGTTTTCTTATTTGCTCACACTGCTCTTTCACTGTTTCTTCTGAAAGCAGATTCCACTCTAACTGATCCAGTAAATGAATATATAATGAAGTAAGAGCAACTGTCTCCTCATTCTTTTCTATTTTCTCAATAAATTCCATGTATTCTAATTTTTCCTCAGTTTTTTCTGGATATTTTTCAACATATCTATTCCATATTTCTTCAGCTGTTATACCATATCTTCTTCCTCTTCTAAATATAGACTTTTGTTTTTCAGGAGTTAAGCCTGATTGTCTTGCTAAAGCTTCTTTTACTCCTTTTTTTACAGCTTTTCCTATTAATTCTCCTAATTTTGAATGCTTTCCAGAATCATTATATACAGCTTCACTTTCAAGATTACTGTAAACTATAACCCCATCTGTTCCAGATCCAGTTGCTATTCCATTTGAATATTTACTTCCTTCCAACAATTCCTGTATTGCTGCTGTTTTTGCTTCAGTTATAGTAATCATTGCCCTTGTCAAAGTTCTTGGAGGTAAATTTCCATTAATAGCTACAATTATATTTATAGTCCCATGCTTTATTTTTTCTGTTTTTCCATCATTCTCAGCATAAGAGGCTGGATCTCCTGGGGATAAATATATCAATGCAAATGTTAAAAAACTTATTCCAAGTAAAACAATTATTATTTGAAATATTTTTTTTAAGAAATTCTTTCCGTCCATTATTCTTTACTCCCCTTGATTTTATTTTTATACTTCTTCTGTCCAGATTTAAAATAAAAAAATCAATTCTTACAGCTAAAACTTTAAAATAAAGATCTCCCCTTAATTTTAAAATTTTAGTCCTAAAGAATTGATTATTTTCAATAACTATAAATATTATTTTTCAATAAATATATCATTATTATATAATAATTCATCACCCTTATCTCCCCGATAAAAGCTAAAACTAAAATTAGATAAGTCTCCTGGCTTGATTTCATTTTACTCCTATCCCTTCCCAGAATTTTCCAGTGGTTTTGATAGTTTCATCAATCTTACAGTAGCGGGGGCTGCGTAGGAATTTCACCTACTTCCTCTTTTAAGCTATAAGCACCTAATTTTTATTTATTTCTCAATAAGAATTAAAACATATATAAAAATTTTTGTCAATTTTTTTTCTTCAAATAACCATGTTTATTTAGACAATAACAAACTTTCTATGTTAAGGTTTGTTCTTTAATTAATTTTATTAAATTTTAACATACCTTTAAAATTTATTTTTTCACTTAACACCCAAGTTTTTCTTTATAAAAAAATGCTGTCTTCATAATAGATAGATCCTTGTTATTTCATCCATCTACATAAAGGCAGCATACGCTTTTAAATTTTCTATTAAATTCACAATAAAATTTTATCTTTTTCTAATTTTCTTTAAATTTTTCTTCAATATCATATTTCAGATATCTATTTTTTATTATCCCTTTATTTTCTTTAAGATAATCTGTACAGATATCCTTTACAAGTTTGATAGTTTTCACATCATGAACTATATCTGTAAATTTAAGATCACTGAATCCACTTTGTTTTGTTCCAAATATCTCTCCTGATTTTCTAAGCTTCAAATCTTCCTCTGCTATTTTAAATCCATCCTGTGTTTCTTCCATTACCTGAAGTCTTGATTTAGAAACGGCATTATCTGTCCTAGACACTAAAAAACAGTATGATTGATATTCTCCTCTTCCTACTCTTCCTCTCAATTGGTGAAGAGCAGAAAGTCCAAATCTTTCAGCATTATTTATTACCATAACTGTAGCATTAGGCACATCTACTCCTACTTCAATAACAGTAGTTGAAACCATTATGTCCAGTTCCTTATTTTTAAATCTGCTCATTACTTCATCTTTTTCAGCATTCTTCATTCTTCCATGAAGTACTCCTATTCTATAATCAGGAAGATATTTGCTCACTTCCTCAAGTAGTTCTTCAGTAGATTTAGCTGCCAGCTTTTCACTTTCTTCTATAAGGAGAGCAACAAAATATGCCTGTCTTCCTTGAGAAAGTTTCTTCCCAATAAATTCATACATAGTTTTTGTTTCATCTATTGTAGCTATCCATTTAGTCTTAATAGGTTTTCTACCAGGAGGAAGTTCATCTATTACTGATACATCTAAATCGCCATAAATACTCAATGCCAGCGATCTTGGAATAGGTGTTGCACTCATTACTACAAGATTGGCAAGAACTCCTTTATCTCTCAATAATTTTCTCTGTACCACTCCAAATCTATGCTGCTCATCTATTATTATCAGGCCAAGTCTTTCAAATTCTACGTTCTCTTCTATAAGGGCATGAGTTCCTATAACTATATCCACTTCTCCCTCTTTTATTGAGTCCAGAAGCTTCTGTTTAGCTTTCCCTTTAAAACTTCCTGTAAGAAGTTCCACTCTTACTCCAAGTTTTTCAAATTTGTCCTTTACAGAAAGATAGTGCTGTACTGCAAGTATTTCTGTTGGTGCCATCAATACTCCTTGGTATAAATTTTCTACCATGTAAAGCAGAAGTACCATGGACACTATTGTCTTTCCACTTCCAACATCTCCCTGTATAAGTCTGTTGATTATTCTTCCATTTGAAAGGTCTCTGTATATTTCTGTTATGACTTTTTTTTGTGCTTTAGTAAGAGAAAATGTCAAATTTTCAAGATACTGTTTTACTAAAGTTTTCTTATCTTCCAGCTCATACTTACTTGTATTCTGGCTGTCCATTTCAAATCTTTTTTGAAGTATTCCCATTTCCAGTACCAGCAGCTCCTCTATAGCAAATCTTCTCTTTGCTTCCTCAAGATTTTTGCTGTTGCTTGGAAAATGTATCTCTTTCATAGCACGTTCTCTGTCCATTACTTTATATTTTTTCAATATCTCTTCTGGAATATTCTCCTGAAAAATATACAATTTACTTTTCATAGCTTCTTTCATAAGCTTACGAAGAGTATTCTGGGGCATCTCTTTGCTTGTACTGTATATAGGAAGTATTTCTCCAGCCTCAAGTTTTTGTTGATTGCTGCTCAATTTGAATTCTGGATTTACCAGTTGATATACATAACCTCTTTTTATCTGACCAATGAATATATACTCCTCTCCTATCTTCAGAGTTTTTCTGAGATAGGGCATTTGAAACCATACCAGTTCTAATATCCCTGTGTCGTCGGTAGCTGTCGCCTTGACCATCTTCAGCCCCGACCTAGTGGGGGGTGCACTCACTGTAAGAAGCGTTGCTTTAAGAACTACATATTCATCTCCACGAAGGTCTCCTATCTTCATGATATTAGTTCTGTCATCATATGCTCTTGGGAAATAATAGAATAGATCATACAAAGATTTTATTCCCAGTCTTTTCAGCTTATTTGTATTTTTTTCATCGAAATACTTTATTTCAGCATCTTCTATAGGCTGATACATATCTCTGTATTCCTCTTTCCTCATTAAAATTTCCCTCCTTCTATATAAAAATTATGAGGCAGCTCAAAACTAAAATAATCTTGAGCCCCCTCACTATATTTTTTCTAATCTAATTGATCTAATAGTTCATCTGCAATATCAAAGTTAGCATAAACATCTTGAACATCATCAAGATCATCTAGTGCATCATAAAGAACCATTACTTTTTTAGCAGTTTCAAGATCAGTGATCTCAACTTTATTTTCTGGGTTCATTGAAATTTCAGCTTCCTCATAAGCATATCCAGCTGTTTTTAGATTTTCAAGAACAGTTTGGAATTCAGTATAGTCAGTGATAACTTCAAATACTCCATCCTCTTCAGATACATCCTCTGCTCCTGCTTCTAAAGCTGCCATCATAAATTCATCAGGATCTATTCCTTCTGATTTTACAGTGATAACTCCCTGTTTCTTAAACATCCATGCAACAGCACCATCAGTTCCAAGATTTCCACCTTTTCTAGTGAAAGTCATTCTCACTTCTGAAGCTGATCTATTTTTATTGTCTGTAACTACATCAACTATAAAAGCTGTTCCTGCTGGACCATATCCTTCATATCTGATTTCAGAGAATTCTACACCTTCTAATTCTCCAGTTCCTTTTTTAATAGCTCTGTCTAATATATCTTTAGGCATATTTCCAGCTTTTGCTTTCTCTATTGCAAGTCTAAGTCTAGGGTTAAAAGATGGATCTCCTCCACCCTCTTTAGCTGCTATTGTTAATTCTCTTCCAAATTTAGTGAATAATTTTGCTCTTTTTTTATCTTGAGCACCTTTTCTATGTTGGATGTTATTCCATTTACTATGTCCTGACACAAGAAACCTCCTAATTTTTTCTTAATAATATAAAATTTTATCACATTAGCTCAGATTTTTCAATATTTCTTAGCTTCAATCAAATTATTTTTTAAAAAAATGATGTCCACTTTCTTATCATGTTTCTCAGCTTCTATTTTTTCTACTAATTGAAAATCATAAGCTATGGATATTTTCACAGAATCTGAATAATTTTCTAAAAACCTGTCATAATATCCTCTTCCAAATCCTATTCTGTTTCCTTCTTTATCAAAAGCTACCCCTGGAACTATTATCAAATCTATTTTCCCAGTATATTCTTCTCCAATAGGTTCTTCTATTCCCATAGCTCCTCTTTTAAGCCCTTTTCCATATTCTACAGCTTCCATTTTTTCTTTTCCCACTGTTCTTGGAAGTATAAGTTTTTTTCCTGAACTCAATACAGCATTATTTATTTCATGAGTATCTATTTCATTTTTAAAGCTCATGTAGCTCATTACTGTTTCAGCTCCCTCAAAATAACTGCTCTTCAATAATGCTTCTGTTATTTTTTCACTTGTTTCTTCCACTTCTGAATATGAAAGGGATTCTCTTTTTTCTCTTATATAATTTCTAATACTCTTCTTCTCCATACCCTTTCGACATCTCCTCTTTCAAAAGTTTAAGATCAGCCCAGAATTCTATAGCTACTTTTGATTTTTTACCACTGTCATTTCTGGATTTTTTTACAAAATTCACATCATAAGTAAGTAAAAGTTTTATTCCTCCAGTCCATTGTATAAACTTTCCTCTTTCCTCTCCTATCTTTACTTCTCTTTTAAGGAGAGCTCTTGCTGCTTCTGGCCCTAAAGCCACAACTATTTCAGGATTTATAAGAGCTATCTGCATATCCAGCATTTCCATCAATTCATTTTGATCATCTTCCATATAGTCTCTGAACTTACAGTCTTTTTTAGCAAGTGTAGTTATGTAATATTCATCTGGAAGTATTCCTTCTATGTCACATAGCTTTATAAGAAATTCTCCACTAGAACCAGAAGCAACTTTCAAATCTTCATTTTGATAAAGATCTGGGTCGTCTCCTATGAAAAGAACAGAAGCGTCTTTGTTTCCACTTCCTATAAGAAGTTTTCTGTCAGCTCCCTCTCCATAATTGCTTCCAAGACCTCCAACTTCAAACTTTATCGTCTCCCAAAGTTCTTCTACTTCTTCATTTATCATCATCTACACCTCCTTACAACTCAAAGACATCTGTTACTTTGTCCTGCATAGCTATTTCAAAATCAAGTTTTATGTTATTAGTTAAGAGTTCATCTCTTACAGTATTTTTTACTATGTCGTAATTATTACTGTCTTTACTGATATGAGCAAGATATACTTTTCTCAATCTTTCAGTATACATATCTTTTATAAATTTAGCTGCATCATTATTAGAAAGATGTCCGTTTCTTCCCTTTACCCTTGCTTTCAGATCCCACGGATAACTGCATTTCATCAGCATATTATAGTCATAATTACATTCAATAACCATTATATCCACTTCTTTAAAATATTCTCTCACTGTATTGCTCACATACCCTATATCTGTTGATATAGCCATTCTTTTACCGCATTCAGTTTCCAATCTATATCCTATAGTTCTTTCTGCGTCATGCATCACATCAAAAGGACGTACTTTTATCCCATCTTTCAGAAAAAAGTCCTTTGTTATAAGCTTTAGATTTTTATCAGAAATTTTCCCGAGTTTAGTCTCCCCAGCAGCATAACTTTCTGGTGTTATATATATTGGAATGTCATATTTCCTTGATATTATTCCTGCTCCCTGTATATGATCTGTATGTTCATGCGTTATCAACAGAGCATCTATTTCATTTATATTTCTATCTATACATTTTAATTTTTCCTCTATTTTTTTACAGCTGAAACCTGCATCAACCAAAAGTTTGATACCATCATTCTCTACAAAAATAGAGTTTCCACTGCTTCCACTTCCTAAAATTGAAACTTTCATTCGCTATTTCCCTTCTAAAATAAAAAATTATTAACACTTAAATTATATCGTAAATTACTTTTTTATACAACTGTTATTCTTATTGTGAAAATTCTCAGTTAATTTTTCCAATTTTGAAATTTTATTTTTCTCTTTGTAACATTTCTGACACAATTACTTGGTATATTAAATATATAAAATCTTTCCCCAAGATGTTTTATATATAGATGGAAATAGCAGAACAAACTTCCCCAGTTTGCTCTGCTATTTTCATTTTCTCTATTTTTTCTATTTCTCAGATAAATTATATTTATTTTTTATTTCTTTTGATTTATAAAAAAACCTGTCTGTATTTTTAAATAGTTCTTCATAGATTTTTTAATATTTTTCACTAAAGGAAAAAATATTTTTTTCTTTGTAACATTCCTGACACAATTACTTGATATATTAAACATATAAAATCTTTCCCCAAGATGTTTTATATATAGATGAAAATAGCAGAGCAAACTTCCCCGTTTGTTCTGCTATTTTTATTTTACAATTAATTATTTGCTTACATATATTAAACGATGCTCACTTTCAGCATCCAGTATAAATCCTTTTATTGTTTTTTGTAATCCAACATTATCATATGGATATACAAGAACAAGCATAGGAACTTCTTCCTGAACTATATCTTGTGCTTCTTTATAATAGTTGATTCTATCTTCTGGAACTGTACTTTCTCTTCCCATATCCAGAAGCTGATCCATTCTTTGGTTAGTGAAATATGTTCTATTTCCTGAGCTTCCATGATTTTTAGAATGGAATAAAGCATATAAAGCTGAGTCAGCATCTGGACTTGAAGTCCATCCTAGCAAGAACATATCATGTTCCCCTCTTGCTAATCTGTCAAGATATGAACCCCACTCTAATATTTCTATTTGAAGATCTATTCCTACTTGTTTTAATTGATCTTGAAGTATAACAGCTATATCTCTTCTTACTGTATTGTCATTTAACCATATTTTTGTTTTAAATCCATTCGGATATCCAGCCTGTGCCAAAAGTTCCTTAGCCTTAGCCACATTAAAAGAATATTTTTTTGCATCTTTGCTATATCCAAATACGCTAGGAGATACTGGTGAGTTAGCCTCATTAGCTGCTCCTAAATATACTGCATCTATAATACTTTGTCTGTCTACAGCATATGCTATTGCCTGTCTTACAAGTTTATTATCAAAAGGAGCTTTTTTAGTATTAAATCCAAGATAATTAATATTCATTGCTGGTTCTTGAATAAGGTTTAATCCTGAATGTTCTTTCACCATTCTTAAATCTACCGGATCTATATCATAAGCTATATCTGCTTCTTTTGTCTCCAGAGATATTGTTCTGTTTACCCCTTCTGGGATAACTCTAAATACTAATGTATCTATCGCTGGTTTTCCCTTAAAATAATTAGGGTTTGCTTTTAAAGTAACTCTGTCTCCTGATCTCCAAGAATCAAATACAAATGGCCCTGTTCCTACTGGATGTTGTCCATAATCATTTCCAGCTGCTTTTACTGCTTTTTCATTTAAAATAGCAGCACCTTTATGAGCCAAGTAATTTGTTAATGGTCCAAAAGGTTTTTTAGTTGTTATTTTAACTGTATTATCATCTACAGCTTCCACTTTATCTACATCATAAAAGAAACTCATCAGACTTGGAGATTCTTTAGCTCTTGTCAAACTAAATACAACATCTGATGCCTTTAATGGATCTCCATTATGAAATTTAACATCTTTTCTCAAATGCAGCACTAAAGTCAATGGATCAATTTGCTCCCAACTTTCTGCCAATGCTGGAACCAGTTTCATACTTGGGTCTCTTTCAATCAAAGTATCATAAATATTAAGATATACTCTGTGAGATGGAACATCATTTGATGCTGTTGGATCCATACTTTTAGCATCTGCATTTTGTGCCACTACAACAGTTGTCTCAGCATATATAGTGTTGAAACTAAATAAAGCAATCATCATAAACATTAAGATTGTAAATATTTTTTTCTTCATAAAACACTCTCCTCCTGATATTTTAATCTCTAACATTATAAGTATACCCCATTAATTCCTAAAATCAAGATTTTTTTTGAAATTTTATTTTTTTCTTTGTAACATTTTTGTCACAATTACTTGGTATATTAAACATATAAAATCTTTCCCCAAGATGTTTTAATATATAATATATAAAAATAGCAGGTAGCTTATAGAGCCATCCTGCTATTTTTATATTCTCTTATTCACTTACTGGATAAAGATTATGTTGATTTTCAGGATCAAGTTCAAATCCTTTTATAGTTTTCTGCATTCCAACATTGTTATCTGGATAAACTAGTGGAATTAATGGAACTTCATCCATAATTATATCTTGTGCTTCTTTATAACTTTCTATTCTGTCTGCTTCTACAGTAGTCTCTCTTCCTTTATCAAGAAGCTCGTCTACTCTTGCATTTGTATAATAAGTTCTGTTTCCAGCACTTCCATGATTTTTAGAATGGAAAACTGCGTATAGAGCTGAGTCAGCATCTGGACTTGGTGTCCATCCTAATAAAAACATATCATGTTCTTTTCTTATTAATCTGTCTAAGTAAGAACCCCATTCCAAAATTTCTATTGTAGCATCTATTCCTATTTGTTTTAATTGGTCTTGTAAAATAACTGCGGTATCTCTTCTGATTCCATTATCATTAGTCCATATTTTTGCTTTAAATCCATTTGGATATCCAGCCTGTACCAAAAGTTCTTTAGCTTTAGCTACATTATAATCATATCCTTTAGTATCTTTATTGTATCCGAATACTTCAGGTGATACTGGAGAATTTGCTTTAGACGCTGCTCCTAAATATACTGCTGCAATCATGCTGTCCATATCTATTGCATAAGCTATTGCCTGTCTTACTTCTTTTTTGTTAAAAGGAGCTTTCTCAGTATTAAATCCTAAATAGTTCATTGTTAAAGCTGATTTTTGAAGAAGAGTAAGATTTGAATGGTGTTTTACCATATCATGATCAATAGGATCTATATCATAAGCAATATCTGCTTCTTTTGTTTCCAGAGCTATTGTTCTATTTACTCCTTCAGGTATAACTCTGAATACTAATGTATCTATTGCAGGCTTCCCTTTGTAATAATCTGGATTTGCTTTTAAAACTATTCTGTCTGCTGATACCCAAGAATCAAACATGAATGGTCCTGTTCCAATTGGATGCTGTCCATAGTTGTCTCCAGCAGCTTTTACTGCTTTTTCACTCATTATTCCTGCACCTTTATGAGCAAGATAATTTACAAGCGGTCCAAAAGATTTTTTTGTTGTTATTCTTACTGTTTCATCATCAATAGCTTCTATTTTATCTATATCAGAATAAAAACTCATCATGCTTGGAGCATCTTTAGCTTTTTGAAGACTGAATACAACATCTCCAACAGTCATTGGATCTCCATTGTGGAATTTTATATTCTTTCTTATTTTTACATCTAAAGTTAAAGGATCTACCTGTGTCCAGCTCTCTGCCAACCCTGGAACAAGCTTTCCATGATCTCTGTCTACCAGATTATCATATATTTGAAGAGTTACTCTGTGAGAAGGTACATCATTAGATGCTGTAGGATCTAATGTTTTTGCATCTGCATTTTGAGCAACTGTCACAGTTGTTTCAGCATAAATATTTACTGATAATAAAGCCATTACTAATAAAAGAAAAATCATTGATAACTTCTTTTTCATATTTTTTTAACCCCCTGTTTAGTTATGAGCATATTATACTACAAAACTTTCTAAAATTAAAGATTAATTACGAAAATAATACATTTTCATTTAATGGTAAAATGAAAAATATTTTTCGATTTAGTTCCCAAAAATAAAAGACAGCTCAAAATCATATTAAGATTTTAAAAGCTGTCTATAATTTTTATATTCTAAGGCTTCATTAAATTGTTGGGCTTTCTAAAAAAGTTATTGTTTTTCTTTCACAATTTAATTCTGTTGTAATTCCATATGGAATTATTCCAATTGGCTTAGCATGTCCAAAATTTACATTGTAAAAAATTGGGAGATTAAATAATTTTTCCTCATTTACTATAACATGTTTAATTGCTTTTTTATATTCTTCATAGAATACTTCACCTTGTGGTTTTCCTACAATAATACCTTTTAGCTCTTTCAATATTCCTTGTGCAGCAAGATTTCTAAAAGTCCATTTGATAAATTCTGGTGATGGTTTATCTTCACTTGTTTCAATAAATAATACTGCGTTTTTCCACTCTTCTAAAGATGGCCAGATTTTTGTAGAATTAACCATCATAAATACATCAATACATCCACCTAAAAGATGGCCTTTTACAATTCCAGAGCCGTTTATAATTTCATAACCATGCTTATCTTTTTTCATTATATGCGGCGTATCTATATTTTTCTCTTCCCACAAGATATAATCATCTGTCCATTCAGGACTTGGAAGAAGAGAATATTGATTCCATTCACTAAATAATATGTCCTTAACAGCCTTCTCAGTATAATCAAATATTTTTACATATTCTCCAAACTCACACATTACAGATGGCCCATAAAATGATACAAGCCCTGCCTTATACATCATAAAATGGTTTATTGTGGTGTCAGAATATCCCATAAATATTTTAGGATTATTTTTTATTACTTCTAAATCAATATATGGAAGCGTACGTACTGTATCATCTCCTCCAATAGCACAAAATACAGCTGAAATTGATTTATCTAAAAATGCACACATCAAATCCTCAGCTCTCAATTCAGGATGGGTTGCTATAAATTCACTTCCTTTTAAAGCATGTGGCATACAAATAACTTCTAATCCAAAATTCTTTTTTAATCTATTTTTGGCAATATGAAATTTGTGAATGAAATTATCATCCCCTAAGCCACCCCATGAAAGACTGACAATAGCAACTTTATCTCCTTTTTTTAATCGCCTTGGCTTTATCATTTTAGTGTCCTTTCTTTAAAATGAGATAATCAATATATTATTTATATTTCTTACATAATTCTTCAAAATCTTTTAGAAATTCATCCACATGTTCTTTCTTAGTTGCCCAAGATGTTACAAAACGTATAGCAGAATGTTTTTCATCTACTTTTTCCCAGAATTCATATCTGTATTTTTTTCCTATTTCCTCTATCATTTCTACTGGGAATATTGGAAACTGTTGATTTGTATATGAATCTGTTTTTAATTCAAACCCTTTATCTAAAAATGCTTTTTTTAATGTCATAGCCATTTCATTAGAGTGTTTTCCTACTTGATAGTAGTTATCTCCTTTGAATAATTCAGCAAACTGTACTCCTAAAAGTCTTCCTTTTGCTAAAGTAGCCCCTTTTTGTTTTGTGATACGTATAAACTGACTTTTTCTCAATTCTTTATTCACTATAACCAAAGCTTCTCCAAATAAAAGTCCGCATTTTGTTCCTCCAATATAGAAAATATCTGAATATTTTGGATAGTCTTCAAGCTGAAGATCATTTTTTTCAGAAGCCAGAGCTGAAGCTAATCTCGCTCCATCAATGTATAAATAAAGATCCCTAGATTTGCAGTATTCATAAAGATCAATAAGTTCCTGTTTACTGTAAAGAGTTCCTATTTCTGTAGGATTTGATATGTACACCATTTTAGGTTGAACCATATGAGTGTCTTCATGAAGATCCACTGATTTTCTTACAATCTCCACATTTAATTTTCCGTCTCCAGAAGTTTTTAATTCAATTACTTTATGACCAGTAGCTTCTATTGCTCCACCTTCATGCACACTTATATGTCCTGTATCAGCAGCTATTACTGCCTCATGAGGACGTAAAGAATGAGCTATTGTAAGCAGATTTGTTTGAGTCCCTCCTACTAAAAGACGTACATAACAATCGTCACATTTGATGCTTTTCTTTATTGCTTCTACAGCCTGAGCTGTATACTCATCTTCACCATATCCAACTGTCTGTTCCATATTTGTTTTTAATAAAACTTCCATTATATATGGCAATGCCCCTTCACTGTAGTCATTCTTAAAACTTATCATTTTATTCCTCCTTATGCAGCCTTTTTATTTTCATAAAAGTTCATACCCTACTAAGAAAATTATAGTAAGTTTATTTCCATTTGTAAAGATTTCTTTTCTATATATTTGTTTGTATATTTTGAAATATTTCCTATTATTTTCCATATTAATTAAATTTTTCTAAATTATTTTCAGACATATTTTTCGAAATAATTTATTTTTCTTCACCTCTATCTTATCCTTAAATTCTTTTATTAACAAAAGTATTTTTTAATCATCACTTTCACTAATGCTAATTATTTAAACAATTGTCTTGAATTTTTAGTCAAAATATGGTATTTTTCTTTATAATAAGTAAAGTTTTCTTTGTTCTTTATTTTTTCCTAAAAAACTAAAAACAACAGGAAATTTTTCAAAATCTTTTAATTAAGATTATAAAGGGGGAATTTGTATGGCAATGAACAGTTTACAAGCTTTTATTGTACTGGCTATAGTATATTATGCTGGTGAATTTATTGGAACAAGAACGAAAGCGTGGATACCATCAGTTTTCGTCACTGCATGTTTATTTTTATTTGGATATTGGACATTTTTTCCAAAAAATATAGTTGATATCGCTGGTTTAGGAGCTCCACTTGGAGGATTATTAGCAATCATGCTTTGTATCACTCATATGGGTACTATTATCAGTATTGAGCAGTTGAAATCTCAATGGAAGATTATCTGCGTCACACTTGCTGGACTTTTAGGAATGGTAGTTTTCTGTTGGTTCATCTGCATACCTCTAGTAGGTCGTGCTTTTGTTATTGCTGGTCTTCCATCTCTTACTGGTGGAATCGTGGCTGCTACAATGATGAATCAGGCTGCTGCTGCTAAAGGGTTAAATGTCGCTGCTGTTCTTGCTATTGCAATGTATGCTATTCAAGGATTTGTTGGATATCCATTGACAGCTATTGTATTGAAAAAAGAAGGAAAAATGCTTCTTGAAAGATATCACAAAGGTGAAAGAGGAGTTCTTGGAAACGAAGGTGTAGATGCTGGTACAGGAAATATGGCTGTAAAAGAAGAGACTAAGAAAACACTTATTCCTCCTATGCCTGAAAAATATTCAACTACTGCATTTATCTTATTAAAACTTATGCTTGTTTCTTACCTTTCTACACTTATTTCTGGATGGACTGGTGGAAAGCTTAATGCAGCAGTTATTACTCTTGTTCTAGGTATAGTTTTCACTGAACTTGGATTCTTAGATAAAAACTCGCTTCAAAAATCTGGTTCTTATGGATTCTTGATGTATGTTCTTATGATATTCGTTTTCTCTGGTCTTAAAGATGCTACTCCTGAAATGCTTCTAGAGTGTATTGGACCAATGTTTGTAATAATTGTTGTTGGAGTTATTGGAATGGGTATTCTTTCAATAGCAGTTGGAAAATTCCTTAATGTAAGCTGGAGAATGGCTCTTGCTACTTCACTTACAGCTCTTTATGGATTCCCACCTAACTATATTCTTACTGAAGAAGCTGCAAAAGCTTTGGCACAAACACCAGAAGAAAAACAATTCCTTATGGATAACACTCTTCCTCAAATGATTGTTGGAGGATTTGTAACAGTAACTATTACTTCTGTTATTATAGCTGGAATATTTGTAAACTTAATTTAAACAATTCACATCAATTTTAATAAAAAGGAGATTTTTTCATGGATATAAAAAAACTTGCTGAAAAATATGATGATTATATCATTGAACAAAGAAGATATTTTCATCAACGCCCAGAACTTTCTTTTGAAGAAAAAGAAACTACTCAAGCCTTGAAAAAACAGCTTGAAGATATGAGAATAGAAGTTACTACTTTTGATGATTACTACGGTCTTGTAGGTATGATCCGTGGTGGAAAAAAATCAGGAAAGACTGTAATGCTCAGAGCTGATATAGATGCTCTTCCTATTGAAGAACATGCTGATGTTCCTTTTGCTTCTACAAATGGTAAAATGCACGCCTGCGGACATGACTGCCATATGGCTATGCTGTTAGGAGCTGTTAAAATATTAAATGAAATAAAAGATGAACTTGATGGAGATGTAAAAATATTATTCCAATCAGCAGAAGAATCTTGCTATGGAGCTAAATACTATGTAGAAAAAGGAATTCTTGATGATGTAGATGCTGTATTCGGTATGCACATCTGGGGAACTTTAGATGCTCCATATTTCAATCTGGAAGCTGGTGGAAGAATGGCTTCTTGTGATAACTTTAAAATAACTGTAAAAGGTACAAGTGCTCATGGCTCTGCTCCTCATTTAGGGCATGATGCTATTGTAGCTGCTGCTTCAATGATTATGAATCTTCAAACTTTTGTAAGCAGAATGAATGATCCTCTAAATACTCTGGTACTTTCTATCGGTACTTTTAAAGGTGGTCAAAGATTCAATATAATTCCTAACTATGTAGAAATGGAAGGAACTATACGTACTTATTCAAGAGAATTAAGAAAGAAAATGGAAGCAAATATAAAAGCAATTATTGAAAATGTAGCCAATATTTTTGGCTGCCAAGTAGAATTGGAATATGATGCCTTTCCTAACCCTGTTATCAATGAGCACAAAGATTTAAACAGACTTGCTCATGATGCTGCTGTAAAATTATATGGTGAAGAATCTCTTACTACTATGCCTAAACTTACTGGATCAGAAGACTTTGCATATTTTATGGATAAAGTCCCTGGATTTTTTGGATTCTTAGGATGTGCAAATGAAGAGATAGGAGCTTGTTACTCTAACCACAATGACAAATTTAAAGTGGATGAGACTGTACTGCACAGAGGTTCTGCCCTATATGCTCAATTTGCAGTTGATTTCCTTGCTGAAAAATCTAAAAATGAGGGAGGGAATAAACAATGTTAATCAAAGAACTTTCTGAAAAATATAATGACTATATTATAGATCGTAGAAGATATTACCATCAATATCCTGAACTTACTCTTCAAGAAATTGAAACTACAAAATCTATAATCAAGGACTTAAAAGAAATAGGAATAGAAGATATTAAAACATTTAAAGATTTTCATGGATGTGTAGGAATATTGAAAGGTGGAAAGCCAGGTAAAACTGTTCTTTTACGTGCAGATATTGATGCTCTTCCTGTACTTGAAAAAACTGAGCTTCCTTTTGCTTCAAAAATTGAAGGAAAAATGCATGCTTGTGGTCATGATAATCATATAGCTATGCTGTTGGGAGCTGCTAAGATATTATTTGATATGAAAGATGAAGTAGCTGGAACTGTTAAATTCTTATTCCAGCCAGCAGAAGAACTTGCTGTAGGAGCAAAGGCTGTAGTTGAACAAGGTGTCATGGACGATGTTGATGCCTGCTATGGTATTCATATCTGGTCTATGGTAGATTCTCCAAAAATCAATATGGAAATTGGAGAGAGAATGGCTTCTTGTGACAATTTCAAAGTTACTATTAAAGGATTTGGATCTCACGGATCTGCTCCACACTTAGGACATGACGCTATTGTTGCTGCCAGTGCTGTTATAATGGGACTTCAAACTATTGTCAGCCGTATCAATAATCCATTGAACGCTGCTGTTGTTACTATTGGAGTAGTTGATGCTGGGCAAAGATTTAATATAATTGCTGACAAAGCTGTATTAGAAGGAACTGTACGTACTTTCAATAAGAAATTCAGAATGGAAATTGAAGGACTTATCAGACAGATATCTGAAGATATAGCTGCTGGATATCAATGTACTGCTGAAACTGAGTACTCATATCTGACTGGTGCTGTTATCAATGAGGATCAGCATCTAGTTGATTTAGCTCAAAATGCAGTTAAAAAACTATATGGTGAAGATGGATTAGCTGAACTTGAAAAAATGACAGGTTCTGAAGATTTCGCCTACCTTATGGAAAAAGCTCCAGGAGTATATGGTTTTATTGGTGCTAGAAGTGCTGCTATCCCTGGTTCTGAAAAAAGCAACCATCACGAATGTTTCACAGTTGATGAAACCGCTTTACAAAGAGGAGCAGCTGTTGCTGCACAATTTGCCTTTGACTTCTTAGGTGGAAAATAATTAAAATATGATTTAATAAGGCAGCTGAAAATTTCAGCTGCCTTGTTTTTTTACTTTTTCTTTGCTGATACTAAAAGCATCATAGGACGACGAAGTTCATCTTTCATTTCAGGAATTATTTTCAGCATCTCTTCTGATGGCTGTGCTTCTACAATCCCTGTTATTTCAAATCCTGTTTTTAAAAGGGTATTAAGATAAGTAGTCAATGTCTTATGATATTTTACTACCTTTTCTCCTAAAAAAACCGACTCTCTTTTTCCCTCTAAATAATAGCTGTCCACAGGCCAATGAAGTATATTCCCACTTTCATCATAATACCAGTCTTCCCTACCTTGAGCAGTAAAAACTGGATGTTCAGCAGAAAATATAAATTCCCCACCCTTTACTAGACAGTTATTTACTTTTTTACATATATTTTCAAAAGATTTTACATAATGAAAAGCTAAAGAACTTATCACGACATCAAAAGAATCAGCTTCAAAATTAATATCCTCTATTGGCATTTGTATGTATTCTACATTAGAAAATTTAGTTTTCTTTTTTGCTTCTTCCAACATTTTTGAAGAGATATCTATTCCAACAGCTGAATCTGCCCCCTGCTCCATAGCATATATACAATGCCAGCCAAATCCACATCCTAAATCAAGTACTTTTTTCCCTTTAAAATCAGGAAGCATTTTTTTCAATTCATGCCATTCTCCTGCTCCTGCCAATCCCTTTTTTGATCTATCCATCTGACTGTATTTTTCAAAAAATATTTCATCATCATATTTATTTTCTTTCATTTTTCCTCCAACCATATACTTTTTTCTATTATACTTTACTTCTTCACTGGTTACAAGATAAAAGACTTTTCCATCATAATTTTTATACAGCAATACAAAAAGAGGATGATTATAAATCATCCTCCAAATTTAACCTACTAAAGTTAAAAATTATTTACCAAAGTATCTGTTTAATAACCCAACAAATGCTTTTCCATGTCTAGCTTCATCTTTAGCCATTTCATGAACTGTATCGTGGATAGCATCAAATCCTAACATTTTAGCTCTTTTAGCAAGATCGAATTTTCCTGATGTAGCTCCATATTCAGCTTCAACTCTCTTAGTTAAGTTTTCTTCTGAAGATGCACTTACACATTCTCCTAATAACTCAGCGAATTTAGCAGCATGCTCAGCTTCTTCGAAAGCTATTCTTTTGTAAGCTTCAGCAATTTCTGGGTATCCTTCTCTGTCAGCAGCTCTAGACATAGCTAAGTACATTCCAACCTCTGTACATTCTCCTTCAAAGTTAGCTCTTAGACCCATTATGATTTCTTCATCTCCACAAGCTAATCCTTCTCCGATTATATGCTCAGTAGCCCAAACTTTTTCAGTTCCCTCTACTACTAATTCCCATTTGTCTTTTCCTGCTTTACATACTGGACATTTGTCAATACTCTCATCAGTTATAATTTCTCCACATACTTTACATCTGTATTTTGCCATTTTTCATTTCCTCCCTTGATATTACATTATTTAATTTCTACATTTCATTTCTTTTTTGTAACCATTACATTTTTATTACACTATTAATATACTATACTTTACATTTTATGTCAATAGCTTTTTTATTTTTTTTTATTAATTAAATGCCTTTGCGGCTGAAGAGTTATATCTGTCACTACAGTTCCCTCTCTTTGAGATAAAACCATCTCTACAGCTCCTGCTACACATTCAGGAGTAATATAGCTATTTTCATCATCTCCCTGACAAAAATCTAAGTGATCATAGAATGAAGTTTTTGTAATATCTGGATGAATGGTTATAACTTTTACTCCAGTTTTTCTCACTTCATCAAAAAGCCCTTTTGAGAAATGAGATAATCCCGCTTTTGTTGCTGAGTAAACACACCCATAAGTACTTGATTTTTTAGCTGTAATAGATGATATATTTATGATAGTTCCTCTTTTTTTCTTCAATTCCCTCAAAAAAAGCTGTGTAAGAACAAGAGGAGCTTCAAGATTAAGAGTTATCATATTATGTATTTTATTTACATTTATCTCTTCATGAGGACCAAAATACCCAACCCCTGCACAGTTTATAAGTAGTTCTATCTCCCCCTCTTTTTTTATCTCTTTTACAGTTTTTTCTATATCAAAAACTCTTGTGAGATCACACACTATTTTTTTAAATTTCTCATTTGATACTGCCTTGTCAAAATTTCTTCCTATTCCATAGACAGTATACCCCATTTCTATTAATTTTTCTGTTACTGCTAATCCTATTCCTGATGTAGCTCCTGTTACAACAGCATTTTTCATATTCATTCTCCTATCAGATAAATATTTTTTCATCTTCTATATATTTTCCTGTTTCTTCTTTCATAAAATCTATCATTTTCTTTATATGTTGAGGATAATAGCTATATACCCCCTCTTCACAGAAAAATGGATAAGATAATATTTCAGAATTTTCTCTATATTTTCTCATTCTTTTAAGATATTCCTTAGATATCCTGAATGTTCCTATGCTTACATCTAAAATATTTTCAGAAACAAGTTCATTAAAAGTTCTTTTTACAAGTTCACCATACTCTTTTTCAAAATTTTCTATATATATTACAGGATCAAAACATATTCTTACTTTCCAACCTTTTTCCAGCATTTCCTTTGCGGCTTTCAATCTCTGCTCTAAAGAAACTGCTCCTTTTTCATGTTCTACAGCAAAATTTTCTGGAGAAAGTGTCCAAGCAAGTATAAAATTATCCAGTGGTTTTAGATTTTTTAATACCTTTATATTGCTGCTTTTTGTTCTCAGCTCTATTTTCAAATTGCGGTTTTTACTCACAAAATCATACCATTGCTCTACTAATCCTGTAATCCCTTCCAGTGCTAATAGATCTGTGTCATATGAAATGCATATATACATGGACTTTTCCTGAAGAATTTTTTCTATTTCATGAAAACAGTCCTCTATATTTACAAAAATTACTATATTAGCTGAAGTATACACTCCCTGTAAATAACAATACTCACAATTATAAATGCAATTTATTACAGAAGATGTATAATAGAAATTATCATTCCCAAAACTTTCACAAACCTTTGCTCCCTCATAGAGATAATTTTCTTTTTTTACTGCGAGTATAAGTTTAGGCGATTTTTTCTGCATAATAAAATTTTGATTTCCTTTAGAAAAAATTTCTTTGTATATATCTAATTCTATAATTTTAGAATTAGGAAATTTCTCCAATATTTTTTTAGTGAGAGGATATCCAAAAGCTTCTTTTTCAACATATATATGTGAAAAATTAGAGTTCAATAATTTCTTTTCTAATTCTTTCAAAGCTTATCTTCCCCTCTCTTTTATCTTTTATTTCAATATTGTAATATTTTAAAATTATATCTTCAATACTTTTATTTTTAAGTTTATGATATTTCATAAACTCTATAAATTCATAGTGCATACTTTCAGTGAGTCTTAAATTTTTTTCTACTTTATTTATAACCTCTTTCTCTTTTAATGTAAAAATTTCTTTATCATTGATATTAATATTTTTTCTCTCGTCCAGCCATTCTTTTATTTTAAAGATTGCATTTTCTACAAGCTGGCTGACCTTATTTGGTGTAATCCCTCTGCTGTCAAGATGATCAGATACAATCTTTATTATATTTATCTGATGTTGGGAAAAGAAAAGAGAAGCAGCTTCATATATCCCTGCTCCCTCCATGTCTATCAGTTCTCCTTTTATTTCTGAATCCATACTCTTATCTACTACATGAAAGAAACTTTCCAAAGTTCCTTCTTTAAATTTATGTTTAAATAACATATCTGGATAAAAACTTTTTCCATTTCCATTATTAGTAATCTTACTGCACAGAACTATATCTCCTACCTGAAACATATCCATCACAGCTCCACACACGCCTAAATTAACAAAAATATCCTGTTCCCCTATATTTAGTCTGCTCAATACATAGGTTGCTCCTATAGCCCCCTGCATCATTCCTGTTCCAGTTATTATTAATGTAATTTCTTCATTTTTAAATATCTGGTATTTTTTTATCTTATTATCTCTTTTTAGTTTAAAATATGTTATCAATGGTCTGGCTTCTGCTGTTAAAGCTGCCGCTATATATATCATATTCTTTACCTCATTCCTGACTTACTGCCACACACTTTTAAAGTTTTTTATCATAACAATAAAATTCTTTTTCCTTTCCTAAGAAATTCATATTTCCTCTATGAATATACCCAAGCTTCAATAAAAGAGCATTCATTTTTTTATTTATTGAGTATGTATCAGTTTTTATATAGTTTACTCCATTTTCTTTAGCTATTTTTTCTGCAAATTCAATAAGTTTTGTAGCTGTTCCTTGGTTTCTATATTTAGGATTTATTGACATTCTATGAAGTATCAGACACTTTTCATCTAATGCCCATTGAATGTCTTTGTACTCATCAGGCTCTACAAAATTAGCACATATAAATCCATACAGTTCTCCATTTTCCTCATTTACATAAAGAGAACCACTTTCTATATCTCCTGTAAAGTCTTGTTTCTGAGGATAATTTTCATCCCATTGTGTATTTCCATATGTTTCCATTTCAGCTATTGTAGCTTTTATTATCTCCATTATTCTATCCAAATCTTTTGCTTCTGCTTTTCTTATCATTCTTTTCCTCCTTTTACTTTCAGCCAGTCTTTAGCTGCGTTTTCACTCATTTTTTCCAATAAATTCTCCACAATTTCTCTTTCTTTTTTAGTCAGTCCTTCCATACATATATCTATATTCCTATTTTCTTCAGTGATTATTAGTTCATATACTTCCAAGGCTTTCTTAGTTGGATAAAGTTTATACTCCCTCTTATCCTTTTCATCCTGCTCTTTGCTTATATACCCAGCTTCTATTAATTTTCTTACTGCTTTAGTTGTAGTGCTTTTATCCACAGTAAGAATTTTAGATAGATCTATAAAATTTATTCCTTGATTTTCACATATTCTTGTAAGAAATATAAACTGGCCTTTTTGTAGAGACAATTCTCTATATTTCATGTCACTTGTGGAATGTATGGCTCTTGAAAGAGTTCCTATTTTTCTCAATATATGGCTGTTTAATTTTTTTATCTCTTTCACCTCCTTATATTAGTTGAACTTTCAATTATATATTATCTCAATTTAGTTGAACTGTCAACTAAAATTTTGCTCTTTATTTTTGAATAAATATAATTTTCCGGCATAGAGAAACCATTGGAAATAATAAAAAATATTTACTGGCTGAACCGATAAGAAATTATTTATATATAGAAAAAAAGAGTGAAACATAGCTTGATTTTTTTCACCAAATTATAATTTAAAAATAATTTCTATTTTTATATATTTTAGGGGAAAAAAGTATTAAAACAGGAAATATTTCTAATCTTCCCAATAACATACTGATTGACAGTATTATTTTACTCATATTTGAGAGGGAAGAATAATTAAATGTATCTCCAAGTGTTCCTACTCCTGTTCCTATATTATTAAATGTTGCTGAAACAACACTAAAGGCTGATGTAAAATCAGAAAATTCCATTGATATGAGCAACATAATTCCTAAAAATATAAATATGTATATAACAAGATATGTTGATATCTTAGAAAACATCTCCTCTGGTATCTTTTTTCCATCCATTTTAACTGCAATAACTCTATTGGGAGTTCCTACTTTTTTAACTTCTCCCATTACCTTTTTAAATACAATAACAATTCTTGAAACTTTTATTCCTCCAGTTGTAGAACCAGCACATCCTCCAACAAAAGTTAATATCATAAGAACAGTCTTTGAAAACATAGGCCATGTATTAAAGTCTACTGTAGAATATCCTGTTGTTGTAATAATTGAAGAAACTGTAAAAAACACATCTCTCACCATATAAACATTGCTTTTATAGAATGGATAAATATTTATACAGATAATTATAATAGATGCACAAATAATTAGTAAATAAGCTCTCAGCTCTTCATTTTTATAAACCTGCTTGTAATTTTTTAAAATCAAAGCATAAAAAAGATTAAAATTTACAGCACAGAGCAGCATTCCAGTTCCCAGAATAAAATGTATATAAGTACTATTGTAAAAACCTACACTACTATTTTTTATATTTGCCCCCCCTGTACTCACTGTACCAAAAGCATGTATAACAGAGTCAAAAAGAGGCATACCTCCCACTCTCAACAAGATAATCATTATAATAGTTATACAAATGTACATTATATATAATATCTTAGAGTTATGAGAAATTTTAGCTACCATCTTTCCAACAGATGGCCCTGGCACTTCAGCTTTCATTATGTAAAGAGATTGATTGCTGCTCTTTGGCAGTATAGCTAGAGCCAGTACCAGTATTCCCATTCCACCTATAAAATGAGAAAATCCAACCCAAAACAGAAGTGATTTCTCTATTATTTCTATATCAGCTATAACACTAGCTCCTGTTGTTGTAAATCCTGCTACTGTTTCAAAAAAAGCATCTATAAAAGAAGGAATCCGTTCACTGAAAACAAAAGGAAGAGATCCAAAAAAAGACAGAGCTATCCATGAAACAGAAACTATCACCATTCCTTCTTGAGTATATATTCTTTGATCTTCTGGTATTTTTCTTGATAAAAGAAAACTTGAAACAATGAGAAGTATGATCGTCAGTAAGTATGCTCCATTTAATTTAAATCCCTCTTTATAAAAGAAACTAAGAGCAAGTGGAACAAGCATAAATCCTGCTTCTAATTTAAGAATATATCCTATTACATATTTTATCATTTTACTATTCATTCTATCCCTCGATGTACATTAATTTTTGTAGTTTATTAATATATCATAATATAAATAAAGGATAAGTCAACAATATAATACTTTTGTATTTCCCACTATATTCTTTTATTTAAAAAAAAATTAAATGTTTTTGATAATTACTTAATCTTTGAGGAAGCAATCATATTTTGAAGGTTTTATTAAAATATTCTATTTATTTTTATGTTTCCAATAAAAAAGTGACACATAAGAAAGAATCTCTTCCAACTTCTGAGTCACTATCTTTTATTTTATTTCCATGAAATTTCTGCTTGTTTTCTAGGTACAGTTCTTCTGAATTTTATATCAGGATATCCTATGAGCATGCATGAAATTACCTCTTTTTTATCTATTCCAAGAATTTTTTTAGCTTCCTTACTATTTTTTATAGCTCTCTCAATAAATCCTGTAAATAAAACTCCTAAGCCCTCTGCATTTGCCATAAGTTCAATATTAGATGATGCCAGCCCTCCATTTAATGGAGAAAGAGCTGTAACCACCAAGAGTACTGGTGCCTTAAAGAATAATGTATCTTTCTCTGGATCTTTTTTATAATCTTCATACATCTTTATCCATCTAGGTGCATATGCTCCAATAACACCCTTTTCATTTAAATTTTCCAATGCAAATTCATATAGACTTTCCCATATAATTGGTTTTATTTTCTCTAATGTTTCTTGAATCACTATATAAGATACATCCTGCATATTTGATCCAGTAGCTGTATAACGTCCTGCTTCAATAATTTTTTCCAGCTTCTCTTTTTCTACTGGTTTATTTTTATAGTGACGCACACTTCTTCTGAATTTTATAAAATTCAAAAGTCTCTCAGGAGAAATATCAAATTCCTCTTTGTTATATTCTTCTATTCCTTCCTTTGGATAATTAGTAATAGAAACTGCATTTACTGGACATACTGCTATACAGTGCCCACACTGCATACATCTCCCTTTGATTTCTGCTTTTCCATTTTCTAAAAAGAGATTTTCTGGAAAACAGTCTTCAACACAGGCTCTACAACCTATACACTTTTCCTTGTCAATACTTACCATACCATTCTCCTTATGATAATTTAATTTCTACTATCCTAATTATATACTTTTATAAAAAAAATTTCTATTTTTTATAAAAAAACTTTTTTTTAGATTGCTAGTTGTGGTTTTTTATAAATTCATATCCATTTCTAATATGTTTTGACATAAGTTCAGATACTTTCTTTTCATCTTTTTTCTTTAAATATTTAAGTATATCCAAATGCTCAGCTACTATTTCCTTTCTTCTCACTGAATATCTCCCTGAAATATCTCTATCATAAAGAATAACTACCATAAGCTCATTAAGAAGCTTGCTTAATCTCTCATTTCTTGCTATTCTCAACAGTTCATTATGAAATTCTGTATTTAATTCTATTAGAATTTCTGGTGTTTCTACATCATTGCATCTCTCCAGTATTCCTTCCAGTATTTCTATATCTTCTTCAGTTATATTTCTAACTGCCAGTTTCCCTACCATACCCTCCAAAGCTTCTCTGCATTCATATATTTCCAGCAGATCTTTTTGTTCTATCCCTTTTACAATTACACCTTTCCATGAAGCTACTTCTATAAGCCCATCTGAAGCAAGCCTTCTAAAAGCTTCTCTTACTGGAGTAGGGCTTACATCAAACATTTTAGCTATAGAAGTCTCAGTTATTTTTGTTCCTCTCTCTAATTCTCCATCCATTATAAGCTCTTTTAATCTATCATAGACTTTCTCACTTAAAGTTCTTTTATCATCTAATTTGATAACCTTCATAATTCCCCCTAATAAAACTTTATCTTACAAAGATATTCTACTATATAAAATTAATAAATACAATTTTAAAATAGAATATATTCTACAGAATAAAATTATATTTTAAAATAAAAAAAGATATCCTGCTGTTAGAATATCCTTTTCTCCTAATTCTTTATTTTATTATTCATTCAGTTTTTATTTATCTCAAATAACCTTTTGCTTTTAATTCTTTCTCTATCAGTTCTAAAACTTCTTCACTGTCTGAATAGACTGTGTGAAAATGTTTCCCATATGTTAAATTTTTTAGTGGAGTTGATTCTCCATTTTCAATAGCTTTTATAAGCTCCTGAACTTTTCTTCTGGAATTAATTCCTAATTCAGCTTTTAAATTCCCATAAATTTCATGCTGAACAAAAACATCATCTACTATTCCACCTAAATCAACAATAGTATTAAGTTCATCTTCTATTTGATTATCAGAATGACATACAGGAAATACTTTACTGAAAAATTTAGTTGCTTTATAAATATATCCTCTTGTTGTTGAAAAAATATCATAATTTTCTGCACGAAGAAGAGCTATATCCTGAACTATTACCTGACGACTCACATCGAATTTTTTAGCTAGTTCAGTTCCTGATATAGGTTCTTTCATTGATTTTATTAAATTTAAAATTTCATAACGTCTTTCTTTTCCAATCATAATATTTCCTCTTTTCACTAATTTTTATAGGACACAAAGATTTTTCAAGGATACATCAAGTATTGGGGCAGAGTGAGTAAGAGCTCCACTGGAAATATAGTCAACTCCTGTTTCTATAACAGTTTTTATATTTTCTTTGGTGATATTTCCAGAACATTCTGTTTCAGCTCTTCCAGCAGCCATAGCCACAGCTTTTTTCATCATTTCAGGAGTCATATTATCAAGCATAATTATATCTGCTCCTGCATCCAAAGCTTCCTTCATCATTTCCAGATTTTCAACCTCTACCTCTATTTTTCTCACAAAAGAAGTATATTCCTTTGCCATTTTTATAGCTTCTGCTACTCCTCCAGCTGCATTTATATGATTATCCTTTAATAGTATTCCATCTGAAAGATTATAACGATGATTATATCCCCCACCCATTTTTACTGCATATTTTTCAAAGATACGCATATTGGGAGTAGTTTTTCTTGTATCCAGAAGTTTTACTGAACTTCCTTCCAGTAATTTTACCACATTATTTGTATAAGTTGCAATACCACTCATACGTTGAAGAAAATTAAGTGCTGTTCTTTCCCCAGAAAGAAGTACTCTTACATCCCCTTCAATTTCTGCAATAATATCTTTATTTTTTACACTATCTCCATCTTTAAAATACATTTTAACAGAAATATTTTCATCTAAAAGTTCAAAAGTACGTTTAAATATATGAAGTCCAGCAACAATACCATCCTGTTTGCATATAAGCTGGACTCTTCCATTTTTCTTTTCTCTCATAACAGAATTGGTAGTTATATCCTCACTTGATATATCTTCTCTAAGAGCCATCAAAATTAACTCATCAACATTTAATTTTGTTGTTATCATATTCATAGATTTTTCTCCTTTTGAATTTTATCTTTTTCTATCTCTTCAAAAATTATCTCTTTATATTCCCTGATTAACTTATCTGTATCTTTATATTTTTTCTCATTAAACTCAAATTTCTCTAATACTGATTCATTTTTCTGAGAGCACACATCTTCTGCTGCTCTTTTTCCAAATACAAGAGTCTCAAGAAGTGAATTACTTGCAAGACGATTAGCTCCATGTACTCCATTACAGCTTGTTTCTCCTACTGCATACAGATTTTTCATAGATGTCCTGCTGTTTAGATCTACTTCTATTCCTCCCATAAAATAATGCTGGGCAGGGACTACAGGAATACATTCCTTTTCTACATCATAACCTTCTTCCAGACATTTTTTCACAATATTTGGAAATCTCTTTTTAATATCTATTCCTTTTTTTATAACAGGTCTCATATCAAGCCAGACATGATTAGTTCCATCTTTTTCCATTTGTTCCAGTATTTTCTTTGTAAGCTTGTCTCTTGGTATAAGTTCATCAGCAAAACGATTATATTCTTTGTCATATAGAAAAGCCCCTTCTCCTCTTACTGATTCTGAAATCAAAAATTTTCTCTCATGTTTTTTAGAATAAAGAGTTGTTGGATGGATTTGTATATAACTTACATCTTTTAATTTTATATCATTTTTTATTGCTATTCCTAAAGCATCTCCAGTTAAATGAGGAAAATTTGTAGAGTTTTCATATATTCCCCCTAAACCTCCTGTTGCAAGAACTGTATATTTTGAATGAACAGGGAATATTTTTCCCTGTTCATTCTTCAAAACAACTCCCCCGCATATATTATTTTCAGAAATGATATCAACCATCATGATTTTTGTTAAAATTGTAATATTTTTTCTTTCCCTTACTTTTTTCAGTAACTTTTCTGTTATCTCTTTTCCTGTTACATCTTTATGATAGAGTATGCGAGGCTTAGAATGAGCCCCTTCACGAGTATATAAAAGTTCTCCATCTTTATTTGTAAAATCAACCCCAAAGTCTATTAATTCATTTATAATATTTCTAGATGAATTTATCATTAATTTTACAGCATCTTCACTATTTTTATAGTGTCCTGCTTCCAATGTATCTTCCAGAAAACTTTCAAAATCATCTTTATCTTTTAAAACACATATTCCCCCTTGTGCCAGAAAAGAATCACTCTCTTCAAGTTCTGATTTTGTAACCATTAAAATATTTTTATCTTCAGGAAAATGAAGAGCTGTAAAACATCCTCCTGCTCCTGTTCCAACAATAACAACATCATAATTATTTTTCATTTCCTGCCTCTCTATTTTGCCAATTCAAGCATTTTTTCTAAACTTTTATTTGCACTTTCTATAAATTTTGAATCAAGATGTACTTGAGGTTCATTAGTTTCCAATACTTTTATTATTTTATCCAAATCTATTTTTTTCATATTTGAACATATCATTTCTTTTGCTGGTGAATAGAATTTTTTATTAGGGTTATTTTTTTTAAGTTCATACATTATCCCAACTTCTGTACATATTATAAATTCTTCTTTCTGACTCTTCTCAGCATATTTCAATATTCCAGATGTACTTCCTACATAATCTCCCATATCAGCAATTTCTTTTCTGCATTCTGGATGAACTAAAATCTCTGTATTGGGATGTTTTTCCTTTATTTTTTCTACATCTTCCTTTGTTACAGCAGCATGTACATAACAACATCCATTATTAAAAATAAAATTCTTTTCTGAAGTTTGTGAAGCTACATATCTTCCCAAATGTTCGTCTGGTATAAAATAAATATTTTTATTTGGAAGTTTTTTTACTATTTTAAGGGCATTGGCTGAAGTTACACATATATCTGAAGCTGCTTTTAATTCAGCAGTAGAATTTACATAACATACAACAGCTACATCTTCATATTTTTCTCTAACTTCTTTTACTTTATCTATATCTGCCATATGTGCCATGGGGCAGTCAGCATTCTCATCAGGTACAAGTACTGTCTTTTCAGGATTTAAAATTTTTACACTTTCTCCCATGAAAAAAACTCCACACATTACAATTACTTTTTCATCTAATCTTTTGGCTATTTCACTTAAATAATATGAATCCCCTACATAATCTGCAATCTCCTGTACTTCATCATTTACATAATAGTGAGCAAGTATTGCTGCCCCTTTCTCTTTTTTTAATTCAAGAATTTTCTTGATTTTATCTTTCATTTCTCCTCCTGCATTTACAACAGTTTTTACAACTGTCTTGTCATTAAAAATAAGTATAACATAAGTAAATATATCTTTCAAGAAATTTATCACTTTATAAGATATCTTTTTAATTAAAATAAATATTGCAAAATAATTTTATAAAAAATATTTAACTACAGAAGAAAAATTAAAAAAGGATTGTAATGCTACTTGATATGATATTAAAAGAAGAAAACTAGGATGATTACTAATTTAGATGTTGTTACATTAAAATTGTAGATTTTAAAAGAGTACTTCTAAAAATATAAATTTTTCTGTTCGCTTTTATATACAAAAGCGAATAGTAAATTATTCTTATTTCAAAAGATTTCTTTAATACACATTTTAATAAAGTATACTTCTATTATCAATAATACATTTTTTCAAATAAAATGTCAAGTAAATATTTCAATAATAATCTTTAAATGATATTTTTAAAAATGTTCGCTTTTGTATATAAAAGCGAACTATTTTTTCTCATTACATTTTTACATTCATTATAAAATTTAAAAACAGGGAGAGATATAAAATGAACAAATTAGAAAACAGCTTTAAAAAAATTTTTAAAAGAAAAATAAATTATACTACAAGTATATTAATTAGCTTTTTAATAAGCGGAAGTATTAGCTTTGGAGCAACAAGCAATACAATAGAAATAAAAAACAGCGATGCTGGAGATTATAACAAAGTTAATTATCCCTTTATTGCTAATCAAGATTTTACTAATGCAGATGAACAATATATAAAGGGAGAGAGCTTAAGCGTTAATGAAAGACCTTCAAATTCAAATTGGGATTTAAAAGGAATAGTTACAACAGATGGCAATAATATTGAATTAAAATTTAATAAACTGCAATTTGATATAAAAGAGCCAGATGATAGAAATAGTTATTCTAATCAAATTATAAGAGCAGAGAGAAATAATGAAACAATAACAATGAGTGGAAATGAACTTATTTTAAATGTAATACAACAAAAATATAATGGAACAAATTTAGCAACTGAAAAAAGTTTTTCAACAAGTATATACTCTAAAAGTAGCAGTGGAGTCATTTTAAATGTAGAAAAAACAACTATAAATGTAGCTTCAAATATAAAAGAAAACTTAGATTCTTCAGGAATGACTGCTGACAATGGGGGAAATATAGAAGTTAATGGAGATTTAAATATTACAGTTGATACAGGGAAACAAGGTTATGGAATACTGACTAATAGAAGTGGAAAAGTAATTCTAAATGGAGATAATAATATAAAGGTAACTGGTGGGGCAGAAACTCCATATATGGCAGGAATAAGAAGTGATGATATGGATAATACCAAAGGAACAAGTTTTATATTCAATGGAAATTCTACTGAAATAAATACAATTTTGAATGATGCAAAAGATTATAGTTTTGTGAATGGAATATTGTCAGAAAAGGATATTCAGTTTAATAACCATGATATTTTAAGTATAAATACAAATTTAAATACTTCAAATTATTCAAAAAATATTGGAATAGAAATGATTAAAGAAGGTATCTTAAATATAGATTCAAATCAAACAATTATTACTGTAAACACTACAGGAAATACAAGCAAATATGGAACAAGTAGTTATGGTATAAGAATTGCTCCTCCTTCAATTCAAAGTGATGGAAGAGGTGCTGGAAGTGTATATATTAAAAAAGGTGATACAAATATTTCAGTTAGCTCTACAAATGGTTCTACTTATGGAATTCAAGCGACAGGATATAGAAACGACCAAGGGGGAGGAATAGTAAAAATTCTTGGTAATAGTCTAGTAGTAAGTTCAGTTTCAACAAATAAAAATGCTTATGGAGTATGCAGTGATTCAACAAATAATGTTGATGATAGTGGAAAAGTATTTATCGAATCCTCAAATAATCGTATAATTTCTGAAACTAAATATTCCTTTGGAAAATCTTATGCTGTATCTAATCAAGATGGAGTAAATGGAGAAGTTAATATAAAAGGAAACAATTATATAGAAGCAAAAGCTCCTTTCAAAGATAATGCTTATGCTATATATTCACGTGGTAATGGAAAAGTAAATATAAATACAGATAATAATGAAGATATAATAAATATAATAGGTAGAGTTTATTCTGATATAAATGACAAAGGAAAGGGAGAAATCAATTTAAATCTCAATGGAAATTTATCATATTTAACAGGGAATGTTGACTATAAAATAGAAAATAATACAAAAGGAATAGTAAATTTAGGTGTATCCAACAAAGCAATATGGAAAAATGAAAATAATAGTAAAGTTACAAATTTTGTATTTGATAATGGAATCACTGATATGACATATGATTCTGAACATCAAACAATAACAGTAGAAAATATTTCTGGAAGTAATGGAACTTTCATAATGGATATATCTGGTGATGATATTAATCAAGAAAATGATAAAACAGATTTTTTAAGTATTAAAAATGCTGATCAATCACAAAAACATTTTATAAAAATCGGAAATAGTTCTATAAATAGATTGAATAATTATGATTTTGATAACAAAAATTCTGATAATGCAATTTGGATAGCTGATACAAATACAAATGTTATTTTTGAAGGAGAAGAATTTGAAAGTATAAAAAATATATATAATTATACTCTAGAACTTGATAAAAATCTAAGACCTAATACAAATGTTTCAGATAATGGAAATAATTGGTATATTACAGGTTTAAAGAAAAAAGAAAATGAAGTTGTAGAAACAATCGAAGACGATATGATTCTCTACTATATGGATGCTGCCATGGCAAGAATTGAAATGGATACACTTCACAAACGTTTGGGAGATATTCGTAACTATAAAGAAGAAGAGGGAGTATGGGCAAGGGTTCTTTCTGGACAAATGGAATATGATAAGTCAGGTTATTTAAAAAATAACTATACTATGATTCAAGCTGGATATGATAAGAGCAGAGCTTCTGAAAACGGTATATGGTTTACTGGATTTGGCATTCATCACAGAAAAGGAAAAACAGATTTTAGAAATGGTGATGGTGAAAATAGAAGTCTTGGTTTATCTCTATATAAATCATGGGCAGGATATAATGGGCAATATTTTGATATTATAGGAAAATATAGTCATATAGACAATGAGTATAAAAGTTTTAATAAAATAAATGAGAAAATGGAAGCTGATTATAATACTTGGAGTGGAAGTTTAAGTATTGAATATGGAAAGAAAAAATGGAGTGATAATAAAAAATGGTATATTCAGCCTAATACACAATTAAACTATACTTATGTAAATGGACAAAATTATAAAACAAGTTCTGGAGTAAGAGCAGAACAAAAAAATATTAATAGTCTAATAGGAAAAGCTGGAATTTATGCAGGCCATGAATTTGAAAAAAGTAATCACTTTATAAAAGTTGCTATTCTTCATGAATTTATGGGAGATTATGGAGTTGATATAAAAGGAAAGGATGCTGAATTAAGAAAAAGAGCTGATGGCAAAGATAGTTGGTTTGAAATTGGAATAGGTGGAGATTTCAAGGTTGGAAAAACTGATTCTATGAATGTATATTATGAAATCGAAAGAACATATGGAAGCGATTTTGAAACTAATTGGCAGGCAAGCATAGGTATAAGATATAGATTTAATAAATTAAGTGATCTGCTTCCTGCTTCAAGCCCAAAACCAGTTGAAAATCCTGTTATTAAATATACAATGACTGGAAAAAATCATTTTACATTTGATAATTCAAATTTAACAGAAGATGGAAAAAAAGTAATAAGAATAATTTCTGAAGAAATAAATAAAAATAATAAAAAAGGAAAATTAACAATAGAAGGCCATACAGATTCTATTGGAACAACAGAATATAATCAAAAGCTTTCAGAAAAAAGAGCAGAATCTGTAGAAAAAGAGTTTAAAGAAAATTTAACAACAGAAATAAATTATCAAACAAAAGGATATGGTAAAAATAAACCAACAGCAGATAATGCAACGCCAGAAGGAAGAGCTAAAAATAGAAGAGTAGATATTAAATTTGAATAAAAACTTATAAAAAAACAGACCCAAAAGATAGATTGATTTTTAGTTAAAAATACTAAATACCATTTCTACTTTTGAGTCTATTTTTGTTTGAGGTTCATATATAGGATATTGGTTAAATCATTAATTCTCCATCTTTTAGTATAACTACACCATCAGCAGTAAGAGTTGGTTTTGTCATTATAAGATCATAGTGGCAAGCTGCTTTTATTATTCCTCCTAGAGTTATACTTGTTCCTACACCTATATGAAGTGATCCAAATACTCCTTCATCTTCCAGCATACTTCCTGTAAATTTACATTCTGGGTTTAGCCCTACTCCAACCTCAGCTATATTATATACTTCTGGATCTTTTTTATCTATCCAGTCAGCTGCAAGTTTTTTAGCTTCTTCACCACCAGAAATAGATTCAGGAATTATATATCCATCTTTTACATCAACTTTTACAGGAGTTTTCAGTAACCCTATTCCGATATATGGTATACTGGCATCTGCAACTATTATCCCGTTCGCAGTCCCCTCCACTGGCGATACATTTGCTTCTACAGTAGGGATAGGTCCAAATTTACCCGGTTCTACCAGTCCAGTCATGGCATTTCCTCTTCTTCCTTTTCCAGAAAGTTTAAGGTTAGTTCCCATAGGAGTTGTTATTGTTATAACTTCTGCTCCTGCCATTGCTGCTGCTACTTTTTTGCAATTTTCTGCTGCTTCATAGAAGTTTGCATTTACTCCACCAGTTATCATTTGGTCTTCATTGAACTGTGTAAGCATTACTCCTCTTGAACCAGCTGCACAGGCATCTTTTACAGCATGAGTATGAGTTATTGATGTAAATACTGCTCCTATAAAGGCATCTGACTCTTTCATAGCTGCTGCTATTGTTTTAGGCGGTTCCTGTCCGTCTCTTTCTCTAGGTGTCATTATATGTATAGTTGGTTCTGCTCCTGTTGCTATTACTGCTGCTGCAAGAGCTTCTGCTATTCTCATTTGTTTAGGTTCTGTAACTATAACTACATTTTCTCCAGCTTTTACTCCTAAATTTATTTCTACTATTGATCTTGCTCCCTTAGCCATTAGTATTTTTTTCATGTTTACCTCCTAATATTTTATATGTTTCTATGTTATATTTATATTATTTGTATATATTTATGAAAGCTACTATTATTGCTGAGTTGAAAAAGTTTATAAACAAACTTCCTACTAATGGAAGTATAAAGAATGCTGTAGGTGCTGGTCCATATTTTTCTTCAACAGACTGCATATTTGCCATAGCTGTTGGTACTGCTCCAAGTCCAAATCCACAATGTCCTACTGCCATCATTGCAGCTTCATAATTTTTTCCCATCACTTTATATGTTAAGAATACTGCACACAGCCCCATCAATATAGTTTGAGCTATCAGTAATATTATCATTGGAATTGCAAGATCTGTAAGCTGCCATAATTTTAAACTCATCATAGAGAATGCTAAGAATAGTATCAACGAAATATCTCCTATTATTCTTATTTCAGTTTCTTTTATTTTCAGCCAAGTTGAGTAGTCTGCAATATTTCTTACTATTGCTGCTGCTATCATTGCTCCAACTGATGCTGGGAATGTAAGCCCTGTTTTCTTCAAAAGCATTGATATTATACTTCCAAGAGCCATAGATACTAATAATTGATAAACAGCTGAATATATTCTTTTTTCATCAAGTTTTTCATTTCCCTTTTCAACTTTTTCTATTCCTTCTACTTTTTCTGTTTCCTTACCTGTTATAAGTTTATATTTTTCAATCAGAAACTTACCTGTAGGTCCACCTATTAAACTTCCTGCTACCAGCCCAAATGTAGCTGCTGCAAGAGTTATAGTCAAAGCATTTTGAAGTCCTGCCTCTTCCAATACTGGAGCAAATGCTGCTGATGTTCCATGTCCTCCTGTCATTGGTATAGATGCTGTTGCCAGCCCTACTAAAGGACTTAATCCCAATAGTTTTGCCAGGTATACTCCTAAGAAGTTTTGTAGAATAACTACTATTATAGAAACTATAAGGAATTTTATAACTTTAGGTCCACCTTTTTTCAATAATTTATAGCTTGCAGTAAATCCTATACTTGAATAAAATGCAAGCATAAATACATCACTGAGGGCAAAATTGAGCTTGAATGTAAATAATTGTGTACTGTAACCAATTGATACCAAAATTGTAAAAATAAGTCCTCCAATTACTGGTATAGGTATACAAAACTTTCTAAGTATTTCTACTCTTTTCTTAACAAAATCTCCCACTAATAAAACAATAACAGCCAACGCAGTTGTAAGAAACAAGTTTAAATCGATTACCATAATTTCCTCCTTTATTCTCAGTGAGTTATCTATAGAACTGCCTCTGGCTTATTATAATGTCATAGTCATTTCCCTTTTTCTAAACATTATACATTCTATAGAATATATTATATTTTAAATTTACACTTTTTTATCCAAAAAGTCAATAGAAAATCTTATTTCCCTACATAAAAATAAATGAGCCCAAAAGTTGAATAGCTTTTGAGCTCATTTTGACAAAAATATTTTTTTGAGTTATTTGAGTTAAATACATCTTCCTGTTGTTTCTCCAGTAAATACACCTTTATCTACTGCTATTTTTCCATTGACTATAACATATTCGATTCCTTCTGATTTTATAAAAGGATCTTCAAATCCTGCTCTATCTTCAACTTTTTCATAGTCAAATATAGTTATATCTGCAAAATATCCTTTCTCTATCCTTCCTCTTTCCCTAATAGAAAAGATGTCAGCGGTTTTAGATGTTATTTTATTTACCATTTCCTCAATAGTAAACATATTTTTCTCTCTATTTATTTTTATAAATTTAGGAAAAGTTGCAAAATTCCTTGGGTGCGGAATACCAAATTTTTGATTTTTTTCTGCTGGTACAGAACTTCCATCACTTCCAATAACCCCTATGGAAGTCCTCATGAAATTATACATATCCTCTTCTCCAATAGAAAAATATATCGCCTTTGCTCTTCCACCACTTTCTTTTATCAAATAAAGAATTGTCTCTATATCTTCCAGCCCTTTTTCTTCTTTAATTTGTAATACAGTTTTCCCAGAAAATTTATTATCTGGAAGGAAGCTGTTAGATATTAATATATTAGATATTCCCCCCCTTTTATAAACAATATCCATAATCTCTTCTTTTTCTTCCTTTGTAAGAGTGTCTATTCTCTCAATAAATTTTTTTACATCTCCATCAAATATTTTTTCTGGAAGAAGCACCATCAGTGTAGTAGATGTAGCTGTATATGGATATTGATCATATGTTATATCCATCCCTTTTTCTCTTGCCTCTATAATCAAACTTAAAATCTCATCTGATTTTCCCCAGAGTCTTCTGTCCATTATTTTCAAATGAGATATATTTACTCTGCATCTGCTCTTTTCAGTACATTCCAATACTTCTTTTATAGATTCTATAACATATTCTCCCTCATTTCTTATGTGAAATGAAGCTACTTTGTCATATTTAGCTGTAACTTTTAATATTTCTGTTATTTCATCTTTATCCATAAAATTTCCTGGTTGATATACAAGTCCAAAAGATACTCCATATGCCCCCTCCTGAAGCTCTTTTTCTAAAGCTTCAAGCATATTTTTCATCTCTTCTTCATTTAGCTTTTTAGTACTGAAACCTATACTATCAATTCTTATACACCCTGTTCCTACCAAGTATGCCTGATTTGTAATAAACCCTTTTTTATTGATTGACTCTTTTAAATCTTTCATACTTTTTATATTTTTCAGTTCAGAATTTTCCTCTGGCAATACAAAATGATCTCTTACATATTGAGCTAATTCTTTATTATACTTCTCTTTTATTGGAGATATTCCTATCCCACAGTTTCCGTTTACTTCTGTAGTTACCCCCTGAAGTATCTTGCTTGTCATCTCCTCAGAAAAAAATGCTGCCAAATCAGAATGGCAATGGGGATCTATAAAGCCTGGTGAAACAATTTTTCCAGAAGCATCTATCACCTTTTTTCCATCTAATTTCTCAAATGATATTTCTGCTATTCTATCTCCAGTTATTCCTATATTTACATTTTCAGCTGCTCTTTCTCCTCCAAAAACAACTTTTCCGTTTTCTATAACTAAATCAAACTCCATTGCTCCTCCAATTCCCTATTTACAATAGTTATCAAAGATTACTTTCCCTATTAAACTATTTATCTTGATTCCATCTTCATTTTTTTCTAAATCCTTTGTAAGAACTATAATATCTACCCACCCTCCATCGTAGAACAATCTTCCTGTATCATGTTCTATATACATAAGCTCTCCTGTCTTATGGGCAAAGTCTACCTCTCTTGCAAAATAAAGAGGTATCTTGTTATTGTATGCCTGATTTCTCAGCATATCTAAATCATCTGAATTTTCACATAACATTTCCAATACTCCTAATACATCTTTTGGAGTAGTAAAATTATCCTTTCCAGCTTTTCTAGCTTCTGCATCCATCATTTTTCTTCCAAGTACAGTCCCTGTAAAACCTTTTTCCTTTATACATTCATTTATTTTATCCATTCCAATATAATCTATAAGAATATTTGTTGCAGTATTATCACTAAGGCATATCATGAGATATGCTGCATCTTTTACTGTAAGAGGAAGCCCATCTCCCATCACTTTCAGTATCCCACATCCTCCAACTTTATCTTCTTTTTTTAATTCTATCTTTTTATTATACTCATCTTTATTCAGTGCCATAAGAATAAAAAGCTTAATTATACTGGCTGAAGGAAAAACTACCTTCTCATTTATTGTTATCATTTTTCCAGATGAATCTCTTATTATTACTCCAGTTACACCACTATTTTCTTCTATTATTTTTTTTATTCTCTCTTCCATTATTCAACCCCTCCATATTTTATTTTAAATTGAATAAATAATTGCTCTAGCTATTACATATACTATCATTACTACTGTTATTGTCATTCCATTTCTTATCATACTTTTCAAGTCTTTTGAACGTGCCAGTCCCATCTGCCCTATCATATCCCCTGTTGGATAAGCAAAAGATGTTATCTGTGAACCAATCAAAAGTACAGTTCCCCATATAGTCATAGGTAAATTTATATCCACGACTATATTTTTAAACAAGTCATTTAATACAACTGATTGTGCAACTGCTGCTCCTGATACTCCAAATATTCCTACCAGAGTACTTATTATTATAAATCCTATATCTCCACTTACTTCAATCAATGGTTTCAGCATATCTCCAAGTGTAGTAAATGCTCCTGTCATTGTAACAAATTTCAAGAATGGATCATACAATACAAACATGAAAAACAGCCAGAACATTCTTGTTGCCCCTTTTGTAAGGCTTCCTATAATATCCATCATACTTCTTCCAGCTGCAAGTCCAGTAGTAAAAGCTACTGTCAGCATAACTACTATTGCATAAGCTGCCCCTGCTTTTGCATATATTCCATATGCCAGCATTCCTATCATTACCAAAGCAAATACCATTGTTGCTTTATTTATTTCAGGAGTAGATACAAATTCTACATCTTTATCCATATCCTCTGTTGAATACATTTCAATTCCTTCATACTGCTTTTGTACTTTTTTTCCAGTATAATAAGTAGATATAAGCACAAGAGCTGCCACAGGCATCCCTATATTTGCAAGATATGTTCCATATGTAAGACCTGTAAGCCCCATCAATGTAATTACTGGAGGAACAAATGGCCCTAGGAACAATCCACATGCTCCTGCTCCATGAAGAATAACTGCCAATGCATTAGGTGTCAATCCAAAACTTGCAACTATTGGAATCAATATTGGTGCTATCATAGCATTTGCTCCTGCCAGAGTTCCCAATAGAGAAACCAGCAGAGTTGAAGCTCCCATAGTCACTATTATAGCTTGATTCTGACTTTTTATTCCTACTTTCTTTATCAGTATTTCTACTAGATTTCTAGCAACCTTTGTTTCTGTAAGAACTTCCCCCAATCCTGCTCCCATCATAATGATAAATCCAATAAGTCCTAAAAATGATTTCAGTCCATTTGCTATTTCATTTGACAAGCTTACAGGTGTTTGTCCTGTCAGTACTGCCCCTACTAAAACGCAGATGATAACTGTTGATAGTAGATTTTTTCCTTTAAAAGCAAGGTACAAATAAATAACTAGTGGCAAAAAACCTATTAATGCTGGTAATCCGAATATCATAAAATCCCTCCTCTGTGTTTTATAAATAAAAAAGATCTAAAATTCACGCATTCAAAAAAGAAATGGTAGAATTTTAGACCTTACTTACTTAAATGTATAACTGTAAACAAGTGTTTTAATTCTTAGATTTTATATATTTTTTTATCGCATCTTTATATGCTACTATTATCGACTTCTGTGAACTTCCTAAATAAGTTCTTTCTACTTCAGCAATTATTTTATCCTGATCTTTTATAAAATTTTTCCCTACAAATATCTCTCTTACAAAAGAATTAGTTATTTTTAGGATAGATGATACTTCTGTTTCTAATATAATGTCGTCTTTATCTGACACTATAAAAGCTAAAAAGAATTTATTATAATTTTTAGTTATAGGATTGTCTAAGTTAGTTTTAGCATTTCCTACAATATATTTTTTATCCATTTTCTGTTCTCCAAATAACTATATATTTTAATTAAGAAACCAATTTGTAATTTATTCTAACACACTAAATTTTAAAAATCAAACTTTTATCTCTGTTTCATTATATATATTTTAAATATATCTATTAAAATTTTAGGATAAATTATGTATATGCAATTTGGAATTCAAAAATTTTATCAGTTTTATAGATGAACTTAATAAAAAATCAAAAAGCTATATACCCTATTTTTATTTTATAGATTTTTAAAAAGGCCATAGACAAATTAATTGCCTACAGCCTCTCAAATTTTTTCTATTTTTTAATTGTATGAAACATAATCATCTTTATTTTTACTTGAAGCAGTTTCACATTCTACCTTATTAACTTTGTACCCCTTCTTTATCTCGAGAGCACCTTTTAAAATAGGGTCATCAGTTTTCACCTGTTTTTCATGCAATACTTTTCTTAACTTTTCTAAAACTTCTTTATATTTAGAATCATCAGCTAGATTATTTCTTTCTGTTGGATCATAGTAAAGATCAAAAAGTCCTTCTTTATATTTAATCTTCTCTTTTAATCCATTTTCCATCAAGAAATCTTTTGCTACAGATTCATCCATATTTGAAAGATTTACTTTATTCCAAGTTTCATCATAGTATTTTATATATTTGTAACGTTTTGTTCTTACACATCTTATAGGCTCATATGATGTATGAAAATTAACTTCAGCAAATATATATTCATCAAGAACAGCTTTGTTATCTACAAAAGCTTCAGCAAAAGATTTCCCTTCTAAGTATTCAGGTTTATCCAGATTTAGAAGTTCACAAAGTGTAGGAAATACATCTATCTGTGAAACAAGGCTATCTACAATCTTTCCATTAGAAGCAGCTTCAGGAACTTTCATTATCAATGATACTCCGATTCCAGTATCAGTAAGATTACATTTGTTAAATGGAACAGCCAGTCCATGATCTGTTGTAAAAATTATAATAGAATTTTCATAAAGATTATTTCTTTTTAAAGCATCTACTATCATTTTTATATTTTCATCTGCATAGTGAGCAGTTGTCATATACTGTGCATGATCATGCCTATTTTCCTCATTGTTAGTAATTGGATAAGGAGGAACTACATATCTTTCATCTATGAAATCAGCTACCTCCACAGGATATGGCCTGTGAGTGCTGTGCATTCCAAAAGACAGAAGAAATGGTTTGTCATTCTCATAGTTATCCAGCCATTTAACTACTTCTACAGCATTATTTCTATCCCACAAATGAAGCTCTTCTTTTTTAAAAGATTTAGAATCAGTTGTAAGAATTTCATTATATCCCAAATTATGCAGCCCATTTTTTTCTAAGTCAAGATACCACCCATATTCATGCTGTATTCCACATAAACATGTATTATATCCATTGCTTCTTAAAAAGTTAGCTAAATGCTTCTCAGGATTGTAAAGAGAAAATCCTCTTTGAGCCAGTCCAAGCATTCCATTTTGATGGGGAAAAATCCCTGTCAAAAGAGCTGCTCTGCTTGGTGAACAAGTAGGTCCTGCACAAAAAGCATTTGTAAAGACTACAGAATCTTTTGCAAGTTTTTTTAGATTTTCAGTAGGAATATCATATCCATAAGGGCTTAACATTCTTCCACTGTCATGTGTATTTATATATATAACATTCATCTGTTACTGACAGCCTCCTTTATTTTACAAATATAGGGGAACTCCAAGCAGCTCCGCCATCTTTCTGCCATACTCTTACTCTAACATTTGAAATATTAGTAGTATCTATAGTTTTTTCTATTCTTCTTGTATATCCCAAAACAGGAACAGCTTTAGATAGTTTTATCTTATATGCATTGTGCCACCAAGGATCAGTTCTGTAGTATTCAGTAAAGTTAAAACTGTCTTTTAAAAGAGCTTCCGCCTCTTCCAGTAACGGAATCAATCTAGATGATTCAAACAATTCCTTCACTTCAAATTTATATTCTTTTCCATCAACTGTTAGAGTAACAAAACTATCAATAGGAGCTGAAATTTCAAATATAAATCCTTCTGTAGTTACAGCACTAGGTCCCATCCATTTCCCTGTAGCTGTTGTTTTATATGAAGTTAAATCAAACTTGCAACTGTTTTCTGTTACATCATAAAGACGCTGTCCAAAGTTGCTCCAGCATTTTTCAATAGACAGAATTTTTCCTTCTGTTGAAAGAGAACCACTCCAGTTTCTTGAATTTATATCAGGAAATATCCTTCTGTCTGGTCCCCATCCAAAATCTGCTTTGAATTTAAATTGAACATTTTTACCAAGAGATTCCTTTTCCCATGTTGAAGTATGAGGAATCATTTCAGTTGTTATGTTGTCCTCAATAATTTCTATTCTGTCTATTGCATTTGAAGCTTCTACATTAAGTACAAGTTTAGAGTCTTTTTTTGGAGTTACACTCCCCCCCATAACAGTATCATCTATTGAAAAATCTACTTTTATTCTATCTTTGCTTACTCCATAGACTCTTTTATTTATAAAGGCATCCCAAATACTTTCTTTGGTATTATCCTCAGCAAGTACAGCAATGTAACCAAAACCATATACTCCAGGAACAGAATGATTATCACCAGAAGCTATAACTCCAAACTGATGCCCTTTCTCCCATCCTTTCTCTACAGCTGTTACCCCTGTTCTAGGTCCCATGTGGATGTGTCTGTCCATTGTAAATTGACTTTCATCATTTTCACTTGAACCATGTGATGAGTAAATTTCTACAAATGGTGAAAATTTATCATTATGTGTTTCCCAGTTTTTTCCCCTATGACCAAGCTCGTAAGCTAAGTGATGTGGAATAGCTATAGTACTTATTTCCCTAAAATTTTTCTCAAGCTCTGAGTATCTAAGAGGGAAATATGGATTTTGATCATTTCCTAAAAAGAAAACGTTATGATCTCCATCTTTTCCAGCTCCCTGCCATTCATACCCCATGAACATAGGGAACCCCTCTTCATTAACTTTTTCAGTAAATTTTCTTACATATTCCCAGTCAGCCTGCACTTTATCCATGGGATAAATATCTTCTACTCCCAGTCCACACTCATCTTTTCTCATATAGTATGGATAATATGCAAATGGCCAGAAATCAAAGATATCCTTTACTTGTTCAAACCATGCAGGTAATTTATCTATGCTTTCATGATGCAGATTACTGTGCATATCACTCCATAATATTTTATATTTGTTCATAACTTTTCACCAACCTATCTAGTATTTTAATGGAATTTTTCTTTTATATTTATTCATAACACTTGTAAATCTCAATGTTGCCAGATGAGGTCTTGTGATTGCACTTCCAATTACAACAGCATGAGCTCCAAGATAAAGACTTTGGATAGCTTCCTCTGGAGAAGAAATTTTTCCTTCCATAATTACAAGTCCAAGTCCTTCACAAGCTTCTACAATTCTTGCTAATTCTTCAAAATCAGGTGAATCTGTAGATTTTGGATTATCATTAAATCTATACAGTGTAGGAGCAACCATATGTGCCCCCATTTTCAATGCTTCCCTTGCCTCTTGAGCATTTCTGATATCTGCAAGTATCAACAGATCTGGATATTTTTCTTTTATTTCAGAAATAATTTCATAGGCCTTTTTTCCATAGCTGTTCATTCTATCAGTAGCATCAACTGCTACAATATCAGCTCCAGCTTTTACTACCTCATCTACTTCTCTCATTGTTGGAGTGATAAATACATCTTCTGTTTCAATATTTATCTTCCACAACCCAATGATTGGTTTATTAGTAATTTTTCTTATCTTTGCTATATTTTCAGGAGTATCTATTCTATATCCGCAGGCATCTCCCCACTCACCACACATCACCAGTTTTTCAATTATTTCTGGCAGATAGAGAGGATCAGTTTTTTTTACCTGACAAGACAAAATCAAACCATTTTTTATATCTTCTATTATTTTTCTATTTTTATCATTCATAAGAATCACTGTCCTTGTTTGTATTTATTATGAATTACAATGTAGCAACATATTCGTCAATTTCTGTTCTTATTAAGTTTACTGTTGGTCCATAGATAATTTGAAGATTTTTTCCCCTAGTTACAACATTATGTGCTCCTGTTTGCTTCAATAGATCAATATTTACTTTATCAAGTTTTTTAACTGATACTCTCAATCTAGTAGCACAGTTATCAAGATCAGCGATATTTTCCATTCCTCCAAGAGCTTCAACTATAGTCTTAGCTTCTCCAGAAGTATATTTTCCTTTTAGTTTTTTCTCTTGCTCCTCATCATCTTCTCTTCCTGGAGTTTTAGCATTTAATTTTTCTATCAGGAATTTGAATAGAAAATAGTTTACTATAAATATAGGAACTCCTAGAATAAGTATCCATATATAATTTGTTTTTGAATTTCCTTGGAAAACTCCAAATAGTAGAAATTCAACTAATCCTGCTGAGAAAGTAGAACCTATTGTAATTTTAGCTATTGCTGCAATAACAAAAGATATTGCGAAAGATACTGCTTCTGCTACAAAAAGTAAAGGTGAAGCAAATAACAAAGCAAATGATATAGGTTCAGTAACTCCAGTTAAGAAACTTGTAAGCCCAATAGAAAGCAGGAATCCAAATGTTGCTTTTCTTTTTGGTCCTTTTGGAATTGCTGTATACATAGCTAAACAAATAGCTGGCATTGTAAATATCATATGGAAGTATCTTCCACTGTTATAAAGAGCTATATTTGAAAAATAATGAACTGTATTATGATCAGCTAATTGTGCAAGGAAAATATTCTGCCATCCTTCAATAACTTTTCCACCTACTTCTAAAGTTCCTCCAGCTGCTGTAGTCCAGAATGGAAGATAAAATACATGGTGAAGTCCCAGTACATAGAATCCTCTAAGAACAAGTCCATATATAAATGCTCCAAATATTCCCAGCCCTTGAGTCATAACTCCAAAATAAGCTATCATAGCAGCTATTGCTGGCCAAACAAAAACCATGATTAAAGATACAAACATAAATACAACAGTATTAACTATTGGAACAAATCTCGCTCCACCAAAGAAAGCCAATACATCTGGAAGTTTAGTTTTGTAGTATTTGTTATGAACTACACCAGTTACAATTCCTGCAAGAACTCCTCCAAAAACATTCATATTAAGAGTTTTTATTCCAAATTGTACAGCCTGTCCATAAAGACGAATATCTGCACCAGCAGGAGCTCCTTTACCAAATATACTTATAAATGCTCCTGTTCCTGTTAACAGAACAAAATAACCAACAACTGCTGAAAGTCCAGCAGAACCCTTTTCATTTTTTGCCAATCCCGCAGCAATACCTACAGCAAAAATCAACGGCAATGCAGCAAAAACTCCATTTCCTACAGCATTCATCAATTTAAGCAAACCTTGCAACACAGAATTATCCAAAACAGAATAAGCTTTTATAACTGCTCCAGATGATAGTGCAGCAGAAATTCCAAGTAAAAGCCCTGCTACTGGTAAAATTGAAATAGGCATCATTATCGCTTTTCCCAATTGTTGCCCTAAGCTAAAAAGATTGTCTTTTAAACTAACTTTCCCTTCCATAATCAACCTCCATCTTTTATTTATGTACTTTTTTTATTTGTGTAGTCTAATTTATTTGATTATAATTCATAAAAAATAACTTGTCAATACAAATTATATGTTGTATTATACATTATATAAAACTTGTATCATTTTTCTAAAAGTTGTAAATAAAAATAAGGAGATAATACTATGGAAGATAAAAAAGTTTCAAAATATCAAATGGTGGAAAGTTATATAGTGGAAGGGATTCAAAGTAATCATTATAAAGTTAATGACATTCTTCCAACAGAAGCAGAATTAGCTGAAAAATTTAACTGTTCAAGAGTTACAGTTCGTCAGGCTCTAAGTAATCTGGCATATAAAGGAATTATCTACAGAATACAAGGAAAAGGTTCTTTTGTATCCAAAGAAAATACTTTAAAGCGTTCCCCTCTTTTGAAAAGTTTTACAGAAGATATTCTTGATATGGGAAAAAAGCCTTGGTCTACAGTAGAAACTTTTCATATAACAAAAGTTGGAGAACACATAGGAAGAATAATGGGATTAAAACCCACAGATAAAATCTATTATATTGAAAGAGTCAGATTTGCAGATAACGACCCTATCCTTTTTGAAAAAACATATATGGAAATTTCTAAACATCCTGAAATTTCCGTTAAAATATTAGAGGGTTCTAAATATGAATATGCTAAAAATCATGGAATGGAAATAGCAATTTCTTATCAAAATATAACTCCTGTATTTCCTCCAGAAAATATAGCTGAAAAATTAAAAATTTCTTCTAAAACACCAATTTTAAAATTATCAAATGTTACCTATTTATCCACTGGAGAACTTTTTGATTATAATGAATTATATATGAATACTGAACTCTATCAATTCAACATAGTAAAAAAAGTAGAAAAATAATATCTTCTTTCTATAAATTTTTTATAAAATTGAATCAAATACCAAAAACTTTAAAACCATTTGCTCAGCAAGTGGTTTTTTATATAAAAATATTCCCTCTGCCCATCTTCTATTTATTTCTTATTCTTTACATACTAATATTCTTTAAAGTCATGCTTTATTCAAATTAATTTTATTTATTTTTTTACATACATTCTTTAACTTGTTTTTAAAATATTATTATATTCAAAATATTTGTTGACAAAATAAAATAAAAATATTATTATAAAAAAGATGAAATAAATTTATTCGTCAGCATACATATTTAATTCAATTTACAAAATTATAGTCACAAATATGACTAAGGGGAAATTCAGTCTTACTTTATCCAAAGTAAGTATATACACAATTACATAATTTTTATAGAAGGAGAAACAAATGAATTTTAAAAGACTAGCTTTACATTCTTTATTAATTTCAACTACAGTTTTTGCTAATTCAAATTCTGATAATTCTAATGGAATAAATCTAGGAAATACTGTTATTTATTCTAGCACTGGTTTCGAAACTACTGTAAGAGATGTAGCAAGTAACCCAACTATTGTAGTAAGCGAAACAATTGAGGAAAAACATTATCCATCAATTGAAGATGTTTTAAAAGATGTTCCTGCTGTTAATGTCCAATATCAAATGGGGATGCCTGTCATAGATATGAGAGGACAGGGGATGGCTAAAGCTATGACTAATGTACAGCTTTTAGTTGATGGTATCCGTGCAAATGCTTCAGATACTTCCCATGTAGGTACTCCTGTAAACACAGTTTCTGTCAGCCAGATAGAAAGAATTGAAGTAATTCCTGGTGGTGGAGCAGTTCTCTATGGAAGCGGAACCTCTGGTGGAGTAATAAATGTTATAACTAAAAAACAAACTGGACCAAGAGCCACTGCTGGATATAGTTATGGAAACTATAGAGGGAATACTTATGAAGTTTCTGCTGGACATACAATTGGAAAGCTTGATATAGATTTAGGTTATACAAGAAAAGATGTTAAAGGATATAGAAAATATAACGAAGAAGATTCAGACTATTTCAGTGGTAAGCTGAGATATGATATTTCAGATGATCATTCTCTAACTTTTAGATATTCAAAATACAACAGTGATTCTGAAATCCCTAATTCTTTGACTAAAGCTCAGTTAAAAGATGACAGAAAACAAAGTGGAAAAAATTCTGGTGATATTGATGAATGGAATAGAGATAAAGATGAATTTTCATTAGAATATGCTGGAAAAATAAATGACAATATTGAATTGAACCTTATTGGATATTTCCAAGATACTGATATGCACTATAAAATGTTTACTGCTGCAACTAACATGAATATGAAAGCTGCCTTTGATGATGAAAAAAAAGGAGCAATAGCAAAATTGAAATATAAATATGGAAATGACAGCAGTGTTATCTTTGGAGTGGAATACATAGATAATGAGCTTCACAGAAAACAAAATATGTATATGGAAAGAATGGGTACTACAATCCCTATGGCTAACATTGATCTAAAAGCTACTAAAGAATCTATCAGTGGTTTTGTATTAAATACATATAAATATCAAGATTTTGAATTTATTCAAGGATTCAGATATGAAAAAGCTGATTATGATATGAAGAGAAAAAGCTTTGGAAGCAAAGTGGATCTTGGTGGAAATACAAAAGATGCAGATAATTTTGCAGTTGAGTTAGCAGTAAATTATCTATACTCTGACACTGGTAATGTATATTTAAAATATGAGAGAGGGTTTACTTCCCCCGCTCCTGCTTTAATCACAAATAGATATGCTACTACTCATCCAGATCCTACAAAAGCTGGTGTATACTACTTTAATGACCTTGATTCTGAAACTTACAATACTTTTGAGTTAGGATTCAGAGATACATTTGGAATTTCAGAATTAAATGGAGCTGTTTTCTATACTCTGACAAATGATGAAATCAGAAGTTCAGGACATGCTTCTAATACTCAGCATTCAATAGAAAATATAAATCTGGATAAAACAGAAAGATATGGTTTTGAACTTTCAGCTAAACAGGAAGTAGGGAAATTTACTTTTAATGAAAGTTATAATTATGTCCATGCAAAAGTAAAAAAAGCTGATGATAATGGAGAAAAATTAGATGGAAAGAGAATTGCTTATGTCCCTAATCATAAACTGTCTTTAGGTGTATTGTACTCTTTCAATGAAAGATTCAATATTGGTGGAGATGTTGTTTACAAGAGTGCAACTTATTTAACAAATAATAATGAAGGCGGAAAGAAAAATGCTCATGCTGTAGCTAATGTCAGAGCCAACTTTAAAGCTACTGAAAGTCTTAATCTATACGCTGGAGTAAACAATGTATTTGATAAAAAATACTATGATTATGTTTCATATAGTTCTTCTACTAATGAATTTTTATATGACCCTGCCTATGAAAGAAATTACTATGTAGGATTTAAATTCCAGTTTTAATAAAATTTTACCCCTTTAACTATAAAATTAATTATTTATAAAAATAGAATCTATAGAAGAAAAAAATACCTTGTATTGTAAAATACAGGGTATTTTTTTAAATTTATATTTTTTAATTTATATGACTATCTTCCTCATTCATATTAATTTTAACTATTAGCATTCTTTAATTTTATATATCTATTTCTTGTTGCTGCAAGTCCTATGATATATAATACAACCAAAATCACACCAAAACCTATTGCTCCCTCTGAAATCATTTTATTATTAAATGCAGCAGTTACTAAATATGTTATTGGTGATCCCCCCTGATCCAGTGAAGCTACTTCTATTGTATCTTTTATTCCTGCATTTTTAGCTGGAACTGCAACATATTCAGCCCATGCTCCTTGTTTTCTCGACCCTATAAATGAGTAATGTTTGCATTGAGAAAAATGTCCTTTTATACAATCGCTGCATTTCATACATGGTTCTAAAGGAGCCACTGCTACTTTATCTCCTACTACAATATTTTCAACTTTACTTCCTACCTTTGTAACAATTCCTGAAAATTCATGTCCAAGTATTATTGGATAAAATCTAGCACCATTATTAAATAGTCTTGGTATGTCTGAACCACATACTCCAGAATATTTTACCTGTACTAAAACATCTTCATCTTTTATTTCTGGCATTTCAATTTCTTGAATCTTTACAACATTATTTCCTTCTAAAATTGCTGCTCTCAATTTTAACCCTCCTTTTTTTATTTTAATTTTCTTAATCTGATTATAATCAAAATTAAAAAAATAAAAAAGTTCTATCTTTTTCATTTTTTTTGAAACATTTCATCCTAAAAAAATACTTTTTTCTGTGATAATATTTCCTTAAAAATAAAAGATACATTATGTAGGAGGTAAAGATGGAAGTTTTAATAAACAACAAAAAACTCAAAGTAAAAATAAACAGCTTTGGTGCTGAACTAATCAGCTTGAAAAGTCTAGATAAGAATATTGAGTATATGTGGCAGAAAAACCCTCAATACTGGAATAAATGTTCTCCTGTCCTATTCCCTTTTGTAGGAACAATAAAAAACAATCAATATTTCTATAATGGGGATAAATATCTCTTTTCTCCTAAGCATGGTTTTGCTAGAGATAACGAATTTGAACTTTTAGCTCAACAAAAAGACTGTGCTGAATTTATTTTTAGAGCAAATGAAAATACTAAAAAAATCTATCCCTTTAATTTTAATTTTTACATAAAGTATATTTTAAAAGAGAATTATCTTCAAATAGAATACAAAATTGAAAATTTAGAAAATAAAAAGATGTATTTTTCTCTTGGGGCACACCCAGCATTCAATACTCCTCTTGATAGTAATACTAAATATTCTGACTATTTTATTGAATTTGAAAATCAGAAAAATGATGATGTATATTTTCTTGAAGATTCTTTGTTCAATACAGATAAAAAGAAAAGTCTTCTTACTAAAAATATTCTTCAGCTTACTGAAAATATCTTTGAAGATGATGTTCTGATTTTAAAAAATACTAACTCTAAAAAAGTATATTTAAAAAACAAAAATGGTAGTTTTGCTTTAGGTTTTAAACATTTAGCATTCTGGAGCAAACCAAATGCTCCATATATTTGTCTTGAGCCTTGGAATGGCCTTCCAGATTACAAAGAGTGTACAGGAAATCTTGAAGAAAAAGCAGATATTGAAAGTATTGAAGCTAAAGAAACGTACACAAGAAATATAGAAATTGAAATTTTTTAATAATAACCTGAGGAGGAAATTAATATGATACTGACTATTACTCTAAATCCATCTATTGACATTAGATATAATCTTGCACATTTTAATCTTGGGGAAATTCATAGAGCTTTAGAATGTGAAAAAACAGCTGGAGGAAAGGGACTTAATGTTGCTAGAGTAATTAATAAATTAGGTACTGATGTTCTGACTACTGGCTTTTTAGGTGGAAAGCTTGGAGAAGATCTAGCTGGAAAACTTAATAATCAAGGAATTAAAAATGATTTTGAAAAAATACAGGGGGAAACTAGAAATTGTATAAATATTCTTCATGAACAAATGAGTACTGAAGTTCTTGAAAGCGGCCCAGTAATTCTTGAAGAAGAATGGGAAAATTTTAAAAAGAAATTTAAAAATTTAACAGAACAGTACAAATTTATCAGTGCATCTGGAAGTCTTCCTTCAGGACTAAAAAGTTCAAGTTATTGTGAATTGATAAAAATAGCTGAAGAAAATGGCTGTAAATTTTTTCTTGATACCAGTGGACAACCTCTAAAGGAAAGTTTAGCTTATCCTCCATATTTCATAAAACCTAATCTAGAAGAATTAGAAAAACTTACTGGAAAATCTCTTAAAAATATGGATGAAATTATTGCAGAAGCTAAAAAATTAAATTCCTCTGGAGTAAATATAGTTGCTGTTACTCTTGGAGCAAAGGGCTCTCTTATTGCCACTGAAAACAAAGTATTTATAGCTAAAATTCCTAAAGTTGAAATCTTGAATACTGTAGGCTGTGGAGATTCTTTTGTTGCTGGATTTATTACAGGTATCTCTAAAAATATGCCTTTAACAGAGGCATTTAAATTAGCAATTGGATGCAGTATTTCAAATGCTTTGCTCCCTGGAACTGGAAGTATAGATATAGATACAGTTAATGAGTTAATGAAAAAAATAGAAATTACTATAAAAGAATAAATTAATTTTTAAAATATATTAAATATAAAAGGAGAAGATAATTTATGAAAAATTCAAAAGAAATACTTTTAAAAGCTCAGAAAGAGGGATATGCAGTTCCAGCTTTCAACTGTCATAATCTTGAAACAATTCAGGTAATTGCAGAAACAGCAAGTGAATTAAAATCCCCAGTTATAATAGCAGGAACTCCTGGAACATTTGATTATGCAGGAAGGGACTATATTCAATCTATAATTGAAACAGCAGCTAAAAAATACAATGTTCCAATAATTATTCATCTTGATCATCATACAGATATCAATAGTATTAAAGAATCTTTAGAACTTGGAACTAAATCTGTAATGATAGATGCTTCTCACTATTCTTATGAAAAAAATATTAAAATAGTAAGTGATGTTGTAAAATTAGCTCATAGCTATGGAGCAACTGTTGAAGCTGAACTAGGTATGCTTGGAGGACAGGAAGATGATTTGATTGTTAATGAAAAAGACAGCAAGTATACTAACCCTTCACAAGCAGCTAACTTTGTAAAGAGAACTGGAATTGATTCTTTGGCAGTAGCAATAGGAACTGCTCATGGATTATATAAAGAAGAACCAAAACTTGATTTTGAAAGATTGAAAGAAATAAGAGAAGTTGTAGATATTCCATTGGTATTGCATGGAGCTTCAGGAGTTCCAGAGGAATCTGTAAGAAAAGCTATATCTTTAGGAATAACAAAAGTTAATATAGCTACTGAATTGAAGATACCATTTTCAAATGAATTAAGAAAATATTTAATAGAGCATCCAGAAGCAAATGATCCAAGAAAATATATGTCTGATGCCAAAAAAGCTATGGCTGATGTTGTTAAAGAAAAAATATTAATGTGTATGAGTGAAAATAGATATTAATATAATTCTTTAAATCAAATTTTAGACAATATGAAAAGACACTCTCATTTGAGAGTGTCCTTGGCTTACAAAATATTAATATTTTAAAGATTTAAATTTTTACCATAGAAAGTTATAATTTACAGAAATTATTTCTCACTCTCTTATGATTTATAGATTGTTTTTATGATATTTATTTATCCAATAATTCTATTTCTTTATCAATTAATTCTTTCAATTTTCTCAGTTCTTCTTCAGTTAATGTTACTCCTTTTCCCATTTTTTTATGTTCTGGATCCCAAGTTCTAATATCATATTTAGGCTCTTCAGCGTTCCAACTTACACGAGTAAGCTCTTTTTTCCAGCCTTTGCTCCCTTCTGAGATAATACCTAATTCATTTAAAACTTCAAATTTTAGCTCTTTCTTTCCCATTTTTCTTCCTCCGTAATAGCTTTTACTCTCCAAGCTGCTCTATTATTTGTAGTTATTGTTCCTCTCTTATCTAATGAATATTTATAGTCCTTTTCTTGTAAAAATCTCTCTATAACTTTTTCTTTTTCAGGTTTATATACTATCCAAATTATTCCAGAAAGTTCTCTATTATCAATATACTCTAATTTTTCTTCTTTTAAAAGAGAGAAAATATCTTTTTCAAGTTTATTTTTTCCTTCTTTTAAATTTTCTTCTTTAATTTGTTTTTTTTCAGTAAAAAATATTTTTTTCTGTTGCAATTCCATTTTATTTTCAATTTTAGAATTTTCTATTTTTAAGACTAATTCTGGAATTTCAACCTCTTTCTCTTTTATTGTTCTTTCTATATTGTTTACTTCTTTAACAATTTCTATTTCCTCTATATTTCCTTTTTCTTTCCAAAGTTCCATTATTTCAAAAGATCTACTTTTTATTTTATTTAACAGTTCTTCTTCTCTTATTTCATAATTTTCACTTTTATCTTTTTCGGGGTATATTCCTCTTTTTTCTAATTTTTCCAATACTTCTTTCATTGTATCTTCTGGATTTCTAAAATACTTACTTCCTCTTATTCTAATAAAATCCCATCCACAACGTTCTAGTATATCTTGACGTTCTATATCCTGTTTTACCTGTTCTTCAGTACTATGCCATCTCTCTCCATCACATTCTATTGCTACTCTTTTGTTTTCAAAAAAAGCTACCATATCTATTCGATAAGCTCCTACTTCCCATTGTTGTACTATATTATAGTCTCTAGCATAAAGATATTTTGCTACCTCTTCTTCAAATATTGAATCTGAATTTTCTTTTACACTTTCCTCTATCATGAACGCTTTGGGATTCTCACTATACTCCAGTAAACTTCTTCTAATATCTCCATTTTTTAAATCATTCGCTATATCTAAAGAATGTACTATCCAAAGTTGATCTTTAGCACGACTAACAGCTACATTATACCTTTTTTTATTGCTATCTTCAACTCCTTCACCTTTCATTGCCAATGGTCCAACACCATCATTACTATCTACCATACTCAAAAATACAACATCTCTTTCATCCCCTTGAAAATAACTTGGATTTCCACATAAAATACTATGTTTTTCTATATCTATTGCTGGTATTTTTTCAACAATTAATTTTTGAATAAGTTCTACTTGTTCATCACCTAAAAGAGATATAACTCCAAAAGAAGCATTTTCATATTCCTCTAGTTCCAAACAAGCTTTTATTAAACTCACTATTGTTTCAGCTTCTATCTCATTTATCTTCTTTTTCTTGTCTTTTCTTTGTCCGTTGACCCTATAGTTGATTACTGCTGGTTTTAATTTAGATGCACTTGATTCCCTCAAAGGTTTAATTTTAAAATCATAAGAGGTCTTATTACTATAACCAATTATTTCAGGAACACATCTAAAATGTTCTCTCAACATCAAAGGAGTAAATGTTGTTGTTGCTATTGAATAAATTGAAGATCTTAATCCATATAAATCATCATTCGGAATTTTATCTTTGATATATTTTTCCCTAAGTGTATTTGTTTTATCGATTTTTTCTCCTACATCTGATGGACTTACTTGTTTATCATCTCCAACAATAATTACCTTTTTTCCCATATATAATAATATTAAAGAATTGATACCTGATTGGCTTGCCTCATCTATTATAACTATATCAAATTTATTTTCGGCAGGATTTAGAGTTTCTATTACTTTTCCCATTGGCATTATCCATACAGGTACAGCTTTTTGGCAAGCAGCTATTTTCTCTTTAGCTTGCTTTCTATACAGTGGAGCATTTTTTCCTGTTCCTTTTCCAATTTTTTGAATAGTTTGGCCCCATCCCCTAAGTGCTTGATTAACTAAAAGATTTTCTTTTTTCTCTACAAAACATAAAACGTGATACCATGCTTTTTTCTCTACTAATTCTAAAGTTAATCTTCTTAAAGTTTCAACTTTTTTCATAACCTTTTTTTGAAGTTCTTCGTAAGGCTCCTTAGCCAACCTCTCTATTTCTTGAGATAATTGTTTCCATTTCCAAACTTCATATATATCTTGTATCTCTCCAGTAACTTCTCCTTCTCTCAAAGATTTTGCCCATTCTTTAGCTACTTTTTCTATTTTTTGTAATATTTCTTCTTTTCTATTATAACTCTCTTCTTTTTGCAACATTTCCTTTAAAGTTTTAAAACATATAAAATACTTGTCAATATCTTCCTCTTTTATTGCGTTTTCAAACTCTTTATCAAAATAAGATTTCTCCTTAGTTATTTTTTCTATTTTTCTTAAATATTCATCAAATATTTTCTGGATTTCTAATACTTCTAAAGCTTTTTCTCCAATTTCTATTTTTTCTTCTATTATAGGAATAGAAGTCAATATTTTTCTTAATTCTTCCATAGAAATACCAACATTTTTAACTTCAAAAATATTTTCTTTCTCTATTCCACATTTCTCTATTTTATTTAAAAAATTATTTTTTTCTTGATTATTCCAGTTTAAAAAATATCTTATTTCTCCTAAATATTCATATAAATATTCTATAAAACTTTCTTCTGAAATATTATTACCTATACCTCCTTTATTCTCTATAAGTAATTTCCAACTTTTCATTAAGTCTTCTTTTTGTAATAACAGCTCTAAATACTCTAATACTAATTCACATTCTTCTATTGTCTTAATTATTTCTTTATCTAGAATTATTTTATTCCCTATATTTTCTTTGGCTTTTTTAAGTGCTGTTTTAAAAATAAACCCTGGATTTTCTATTCCTTTTTTTAATTCTGTAACAAGATTTTTTCCAGTTTTTATATCAATACCATCAAGTTTTATCTCTCTTTTAAAAAGTTTTAATTTTATTCCATCAGAATATTTATATAATTTTTCTACATCTTCAATAAAATCTTCCCAAATTTTTCTGCTACTACTATTTGTTATCCCTGCTATAACTGCATCTATTTTCCATTCTCTAATATCTTTAAGTTCTTTAGAAATAATCTCTTTTCTATTTTCATATTCTCTAAATTTTTTTAAATCTATAATTTTTTGATCTTCAATATAGAGAATTTCATTTTTTAATGTATAACTTTGTCCATTTAATATTTTTTTTAACTTCTCTATACTTGTATTTTTCTTTTCAATCAAATTTTTAAATTCTTCTGGCTTAATAAAATTAGAAATATCATTTAATCCTAAACTTATTTCTTTCTCTTCATTTTTTTCTAATATCTTTTTATATTCCTTTTGTAAAAATTCTAATTCCTCATTAGTAATTGGGCAAGGAACCATTTGAGAAATTTCTCCTGGAATTCTATTTAATTTATTCTCATTTTCTCTTAAATATACTCCAGCATCTTTCACAGAAATTCCTTCTCCATTATAAATAATTGATTGAGATTCTTTATATTTTATAGAGAACATTTCTTCCTTTATTTTTTTTAATTCTTCATATATCATTACTCTATCTTTTTTCAAAATTTCTACATCTTTTTTTAAATCTTCAGAATTAAAGGAACTCATTTTTTCTGAAATACTTTCTATTGAACGTTTCATATCACTATTATCATCATCTAAAATTGAAATACAAAGCCCTTGAATATTTTTAGGAATTTTTTCTTTTAATACTTTTAAAGCTTTTTGGGTATGACTTGTAACTAAAACATTTTTTCCTTGTGCTAAAAAATGCCCAAGTAAGTTAGCTATAGTATGAGTTTTTCCTGTTCCAGGTGGTCCTTGTACAACAACTGCATTATTTCTTTCTATTTTTTCTGCTATTTCTATTTGTTCTCCATTAGATTCTTTTGTAAATAAAATTTCTTCAGCTTGAATATTTCCTTCCATTCTTTCTTTTTCAGAAACACTTACTATTCCAACTAATTCTGATAATTGTTCTGGAATTTCTCCAAAATTTTCTATTTTTTCAATTATATTTTCTATTGCTCTTACTATTCCATCTTCTTTTTTTCTAATAAAAATTAATGGTCTATCTTCGATAATTATAGCTTCCTGATCAGGTATCTCCATATCTTCAGAAAACTGTCCTTTAGCACTTAATTTATGTATAAATTCTCTAAAAAAATTTTTTATATTGTTTTTATCCATTGGGTGTAAGTTCTTTTCTTGAACTTTTTTCTCTAATTCTAAAGTCCCCTCTAAGTTTACATCCTCTATCCCATTTAAGAAAGTAGTATAAAATTCTTGAGAAAAGTTTCCATCTAAGTCTGTATCTAATATAGTTATTACATTATTTTCAGCATCAAATTCTATTTTTATCTTTTTTAATAAAATTGGATAGTAGATATTTTTATTTAATATTTTTACTATTCCATTCCCAACCAGCATTTCTAATGTCTCTGTAGCTTTATTCAATTCCAAATATTGAATATACAAGTTATCAAATACACTTCTGGTTCTATCTATAAGAGCCTGTTCTTCTATCCATAAATTTCTTTTCTCTAGTTCTTTATATATTTTTTCTTTAATTTTTTCAGAAATTATTTCTATTTCACTTATTTTTTCATTCTCTCCCTGGTCATTTACGATAACTGTTTCTATTACTCTTTTTTCTTTTATCTCTATTTTAGATTTATAATCTTTCCAATCTCCAGTTATCCATTCCAATAATTCTTTTTCTATTGCTAAAGGTTTTATAAAATTAGGTTTTTTTATTTGCAATATTATATCATCTTCTTGAATAATAGCTTGATTTTCTAAATTTTTATATTTCAAGATAATATTTTCATGTTTAGGTAGATTATCCAAATAGTAATTCCATTTTTCTTCATCTACTCTTGTTTTTACTATCTTTGAACTTTTAGAAACCTCTGAAATATAATTATATAATGCTATTACTCTTTCCTTCTCTCCCACTTGCTTCCTCCTATTCCGTATGCAAATACTATAAAGTGTTTTATTTAAATTCACTTAATCATATTTTTGTTTTTATTTATTTTATAATTTAATTTCAATTACTTTACTATTTTATTATAACAGTTAGATCATTTGTTGTAAATAAATATGCATTAAATCAATCACTTTTTCATAACTAATCCTATCTAATCTTTATATTCTCTACTTTTTTAACTTAGTTTCATTTTGTTTTAAACAAAAAAATACCACAGATTTCTCTGTGGTATTGATAAACAAGTTTTGGTAAATCCAACCAATTATCTTTTTGAGAATTGAGGACTTCTTCTTGCTTTTTTCTTTCCGTATTTCTTTCTTTCTACCATTCTTGAGTCTCTAGTTAGGAATCCAGCTTCTCTTAGAGCTGCTTTTAAAGTTTCATCAGAAAGTAGTAAAGCTCTTGCTACACCATGTCTAATAGCTCCAGCTTGTCCAGAGTTTCCTCCTCCAACTACATTAACTCTTACTTCAAATTTGTCTAAAGTTTCAGTTAAAACTAATGGTTGCTCTACTATTCTAGAAAGAATTTGTCTTCCTCCAAAGTATTCAGCCATTGATTTTCCATTTATTTCAATTCCTTTTCCTCCAGGAATTAGTCTTACTCTTGCTACAGAAGTTTTTCTTCTACCAGTTCCTCTATATTGAATCATTTCAGCCACTGTCATTTACCCCCTATTAAAATTCTACCTTTACTGGTTTTTGTGCTGTATGTGCATGCTCTGCACCTGCAAACACTCTTAATCTTGTTAGTTGTTCTCTTCCCAATTTATTTTTTGGAAGCATTCTTTTAACAGCTAGCATTAATAGTTCTTCTGGTTTTTTATCTAAGATTTCTCCTAGTTTTCTTTCTCTTAATCCACCTGGGAATCCAGAGTGATTGTAATATGTTTTATCAGTTAACTTCTTTCCAGTAACCATTATTTTAGCTACATTAGTAACTACTACAAAATCTCCTCCATCAATGTGGGGAGTGAAAGTTAATTTGTCTTTACCCATTAATTTTTTAGCAACTTCAACTGCTAATCTACCTAATATTTGTCCTTCTGCGTCGTAATGATGCCATTCTCTAACAACATCTTCTTTTCTTTGCATAAAAGTATACTTTTTCACTTTAATTTTTCCTCCTCAAATGTTATATCTTCATAATATAACGCAACGGTCCTTTTGTGGGAAAGGTTTAATATACCTAACTATTATATTCATTTTCCCTTATTATGTCAAGCTTTTTCTTTATTTTTCCTCAGTTTTTTCAACATTTTCTTCTTCCTGCTTTTCTGGATCAGCTTCAGGCTGTTTAGGAATAGGATTTCCAAACATCCATTCAATTTGTCTTCTTATTCCAGTAAGATCAAATATCTTATCTCCAACAGTTATTCTGTCATTTTCTGGTATAGCAATATGCCCTTCTTCCAATGGAGCATTTTTATCAAGACTTATTTGAATTTTTACAGGCTCTGCATCTTCAACTGGTTTAAATTCAGTTTTAACAGTTTTGATTACTCCTTCAGCAGCTAGTATATGAGCTATTTCTTCATCAGCAAATCTTCTTTGAGGTGGATAGTCAGCTATAAATAGATCTGCTGTCTCAATAAATTTAACTTTATCTTCTGCTATTTTTTCAAATATATCTATTGTATATTTTCCTCTTTCTGTTATTAAGAATTTTTCTAAATCAAGTATTTTTTTACCTACTCCAAATGGATCTAAGTATACTCCAAATTCTCCTTTTGTAATTAATGTATCATCAGGTGCATTTAATCTTACTTCAAACATTGTTGGTCTTTCTAAATCAGAAAAAGTTAAGACTATTGATAAGTTTGCCATTGGAAATGGAAACATAGGTTGAATCAGATTATCAAAAGCTCCAAATATATCTACCATTCCTGAAACTTGTGGATTTACTTGTGCTTTGTATGCAGTTACAATACTTTTTAATTTTGCCATTTTCTTACCCCTTTTTTTTGTTTTTTATTTTTACACTCAACTTTAATATACCATATTTTTATTTATTTTGTAAATAGTAATGGGGATATTTTAAAATATTTCCTTCCTTTAAAATTCCATTAAAGAGAAAAATGAGAAGAGCTTGTTACCTGCCCCTCTCATTTTATTTAATTTTTATTTCTCTTTAGCTGCATTTTCTCCAGCTATTCTACCAAATACAGTTATATCTGTTAAAGCGTTTCCACCAAGTCTGTTAGTTCCATGGATTCCTCCAGTTACCTCTCCAGCTGCATACAGTCCAGGAATTGGATTCCCTTTAGTATTTATTACCTGAGCTTTCTCATTGATTTCTACTCCACCCATAGTATGGTGTACAGTAGGAATACGTGGCCCTGCATAATAAGGTGCTTTATCAAATTTTATACCAAAAAGCTTTCTTCCAAATGGATCTTTTTTAGCATCTACACATTTATTATAGTCTGCAATAGTCTTTTTAAGAGTATCGGCAGGAACTCCTATTTTCTCTGCAAGTTCATCTAATGTATCTGCCTTCACAGCTCTTCCAGCTTTTATTAAGTCTCCAATAGGTTCATTAAAATTATTTTTAGTTTCTAATGTAGGATAAACTTTTGAATCTACTATTACCCACATATAGGCATCTTTCTGTTTGAAAAGAGCATTTGTCATAACATCTCTTCTCTCATCTTCTGCCACAAAACGTCTTCCATCTTTATTTACAAATATTCTGTCTTCAACAGTAGTTTCTATATTTCCACTTAAACTTCCAGTCACAGGATCTCCCATAGGAAGAAGTTGAATATCTTCCATCCCTATTAATTTAGCTCCTATTTTCTCAGCCATTTTCACTCCTGATCCATCTCCACCAGGATGATTAGTTGTAAGAATATTTTCTGTCAAATTAGAATTGAACTGCTGTCTATATTCTACATCACCAGCAAATCCTCCAGTTGCAAGAATTACAGCTTTTTTAGCATTAAATACAATTTTATTTTTTGCATCTTCAGCTTCTACTCCAGCTACTTTTCCATCTTTTACAATAAAATCTTTTGCTTCAGTTTCATAGAAAATCATTATTCCATTTTGTTCAGCAAAATCTTTATGAGCAATAATCATTCCAGTTCCAACTGGTGTAGTTGGTTTATGACTTCTTGGATAAAGAGCTCCCAATACTGTAAATACTTCATCTTTGAAAGTTACTCCCAAACTTTCTAACCACTCTAATGCTGGATAAGCATTTTCAACAAGTATTCTTACAAGTTTTGGATTCCCTTTCTTATCTCCACCTTCATATGTATGTTGATAGTGAAGATCTACAGAATCCTCTATTCCTTGAGCTTTTTGTCTTTTAGGGTCTACAGCATTATATGCTCCCCCTGCCAGTACTGTATTTCCACCTAATCTAGGCATTTTTTCTATAAGTATAACGCTTGCTCCATTTTGTTTAGCTGAAGTAGCAGCAGCAAGTCCTGCTCCTCCTCCACCAATAACTACAACATCAGCAATATATTCTCTGTTTCCTTTTTTGATTTCTGGAGCTGGAACTCTTTTTCTAAGTTCTCTTACATCTCCTCCAGCTGCTTTCACTGCATTAGTAATAGCAGTAAGAACTCCTCTGCTGCTCACAGTAGCTCCTGCTACTGTATCTACACCAAGGCTTTGTTTCTCCAATACCATTGCTGGTATTCTTTCAATTGCCACACTTGATATAAATGGCGTCTCTTTGTTAGGAAGAACTTTTATATCCTCTATTCTATCCTTTGACACAGTTACTTCTACCTCTACTTTTCCCCCATAACCAGCAGCTTCCCCTTTATAGCTTCCTGGCTCATAAGAAAATGAAAAGGCTGAAAGAATCATCATAAATACAACTAATAAAATACTTCTTATCTTTCCCATATTCCCTCCTGATATTTTAATATACTCTTCTAATATTATATTAGGTTTAAAATATTTGGTCAAGGATTATTATTGCCCCTCTTTCGTTATTTGGAAATGTAAAATTCAAATGTCGTTCCTTTTCCTTCCTCTGAAACTACAGATATCTTTCCACCGTATTTCTCTATAAGGCTTTTTACAATTGCAAGACCTAACCCTGTACCTCCAAGATTACTTGTTCTTGCTCTGTCCACTCTATAAAATCTTTCAAAAACCTTATACTGCTCTGCTGCTGGTATTCCTATTCCATTATCTGAAACAGAAAAATTATATCTGTCCTGTCCTTCTGATATTTTTACTTTTATCTCAGGGGTTTCAGACTTGTTATATATAATTCCATTTTCAATAAGATTCTTTAATATCATTGTTATTTTATCAAAATCAACTCTTATATAATTATTTTCATCTAACACATCTATTTCATATTCAATAGAAGCATTTTTCTTTTTAAGAAGCATTTCCATAGTTGAATAAATATTATTTTTTATTTTTTCAATGCTTACCTGTGTTACATTTAATATATTTGAATTTTCAATTTTTGATATATTCAGGAAATCCAACACTATATTTTCCAGTTTTTCCACATTGCTTTTAATCACCCTTAAAAACTTTTCCCTCATAGGATCTGGAGCATCTTCAAGAGCTATCAGATATCCTTTTATATTAGTGAGGGGAGTTTTTAATTCATGACTTACATTACTGATAAAGTTTTTCTGAACTTCAACTGCTTTTCTTGTACTTGTGATGTCTTTTATAGTAATGAGAACCTGATTACTAAATTCTAACTGTTTCAATGTAACTATAAAATATCTTTTTAATCCCTGCACATAAATTTCTTCTTTTACATTTGTTTTTTCATTGATACCTTTTTTTATTATATCTATTATTTCTATATATCTAATACATTCTAAATATTTCTCTCTAGTTGAGTCTACAAGATAGCTGAGCACATCATTCTTCACAACAAACTTTCCTTCATTGTTTAATAATCCTATAAAAATATCCACTGATGATACCACTAAAGACAGTGTTTTCCTTTCTCTCTCTAATCTCTCAATATTTTTCAGGTTTCTTCCCTGCCACTCTTTCAAAATATCCCAAAATTCGAAAAACCATTTTTCCTCTTTAAGATAGTTGATTTTTTCCTTTTCTCCAACTTCAAGAAATCTTTTCATCTTTTTAATCTTATTGTAAAAATCTCTCTTGATATAGTTCTTATAGAAAAAATGAATAGCAAAATTCAGTGCAAGAAAAAACATTATCTGAACTAATAAAAACTCTCTTATCTGTCTGATTTCCTTTGAATAATCACTGGATGTTCTTATTATATACTTTTCACCAAAATCATTTGTAAAGCTTGTTGTATAATAAGCAAGCTGATATCCCAAAGTTTTGCTTTTTCTAATAGCAAATCCTTCTTCTCCATTGATAGCCTCCTGCACTTCTTCTCTTTTCAAATGGTTGTCCATATGTTCTTCTCTGTCCACATTTTTAGAGTCAAATACAACATTGCCATCATAGTCTATCATTGTAAATCTAAGATCACTTTCTGAAAATACATCTTTGTACTTGTCATGTCTATAATCTTCTGCCAGCCTCTTAATTAAGATATTATCCTGTTTTAAATTCTGCTTCATTCTCTGTTGATAAAGATTTGAAAGAATAGTTGAATTGAGGCCGATAAATATCCCTTCTATAATCAATATCATTATCAAAGTGATTATTTCTTTTCTTCTAATTTGTATCCCACTCCTTTCACTGTCTTTATACATCCAGATAGTTCAGGGATTTTATCCCTCAGTTTTGATATATACACATCCACAGTTCTGTCTCCTGTATAGTAGTTGCTGTTCCAAACTTTATCCAGTATTCTTTCCCTTGTAATAACCAGATCTCTGTTTTTTATGAGAAGTAAAAGCAAATCATATTCTTTTTTAGAAAGTTCTACCTCTTCTCCATTAGCTGTTACCATATGCCTGCTTTCATCAATTTCTATATCTTTGAATCTATATTTTTCATTTTTTATTTCTCTGTCTGTTGTTTTAAGGAATTTTTTTATTCTCAAAACAAGTTCTCTAGGGTCAAAAGGTTTTTTCATATAGTCATCTGCCCCTATTTCCAGTCCATCTAATACATCTTCTATCTCTGTTTTAGCAGTAAGCATTATTATCACTGGCTCTCCATATTCAGAAGATATATCTCTCACTATCTTTGTAAAGTTTTTTCCATCTAAATTAGGCAGCATCAAATCTAGCACAACTAAATCATTTTTATTTTCTTTTAAAAGCTTTAGTCCTTCTAATCCATCAGAGGCTCTATCTACTTCATATCCTTCTTTTGTTAAAAAATATGTTATCAGTTCCTGTATCTCTTTATCGTCTTCTACAACTAGAATTCTCATCTGAGTCCCCCTGTTTTATTTTTTATTTCTATCTTAATTATATCATAAAAAAGAGACTAACTAAAAGATAGATTGAGTTTTAGAAATTTGAAAACTAGAGAAATCAATAATAAATATTTCTGCTGGAAAAGTTCTAAAACTTTATTTCTATTTAATAAGTCAGTCTCTTTTATAATAATCTCATTTTTCAGTCAATGCTATTTTACAGGTACAAATCCTTCATTTTTGATTATTTCCTGTCCCTTTGGAGATACTGCATAATCAACCAGGCTTTTTACAACTCCCTCTCTAGCACTGTCAGCATACCAGAAAACTTCTCTAGCTATTGGATATGTTTTATTCAGAACATTTTCTGGAGTAGCTGCTACACCATCTACTGTTACAGCTTCCACTGATGAATCCATATATCCCATACCAATGTATCCTACAGCATATTTATTAGCTTTTACTTCTTGTTTTATTGCTTCGTTAGAAGGCATATACAAAGTTTTAGCTCCATATTCCTGAGTTCCTTTAGAGTTTCCTTCTCTGATTATATGTTCTTTAAAAAATTCATGTGTTCCTGATGAAGAATCTCTTGACAGAACCACTATTTCTGCATCGTCTCCACCTAATTCTTTCCAGTTAGTGATTTCCCCTCTGAATACTTTTCCCAGAGTTTTATCATCAATATCTTTTATTGGATTGCTCTTATTAGCTATGATTGTAATTCCATCAAATCCAACTACTATTTCATCTACATTTATTCCTTTAGCCTTAGCCTGTTCAATCTCTTTGTCTTTAATATTTCTTGATGCCATTGCTATATCAGTAGTTTTGTTTATCAAAGCTGATATTCCTACTCCTGATCCTCCACCAGTTACTGCTATTCTTGCTCCTTTGTTCTCTCTCATAAATTTTTCTGCTATAGCTTGTGAAGCATTTAATATAGTATCTGATCCTTTTACCTGTACAACACTTGATCTTGCTTCAGCCTTTTGTCCTAATCCCATACCTCCCATAACTATTAAAGCTGCTATTAAACCTTTCTTTAAAAAACTTTTTTTCATAATCTTTACCTCCTCAATATATCTTAAATTAATTTTCTTTCACTTTACAACATCACTATATCTCTCTATTGTTAATCAATTATTAAATTACTGTAAAATTAGCGTAAAATTTTTTTTACACCATTTTTACATTGGATTAATACTGATTTTACACATTGGCTTTAAGATTATTTTAAATGAACAATATTAACTGCATAATGTATGTAAATTTTTTATTCATATAGGAGGTATTATGTTTTCCATAAGAAAGGTCAAAGATTCAGGTATGAGACATGCCTTATTCGGAATAGGAGTCTCAAATATCATAATCATATTCCTTATTTTTCTTTTTATATTTTTAAATGGAATAAAGTTCTTTAAGCACTATCCTCTATCAGAGTTTCTCTTTGGAACAAGATGGATATCACTTTCAGAGTTTTATGGACTGCTTCCATTACTGGCAGGATCTTTCTGGGTAACATTGGTAGCCCTAATGATTTCTATTCCTGTAGGAATTTCTACAGCAGTATATATCTCAGAATATGCCTCTCCTAAAACAAGAACTATGCTAAAAGTAACGATTGAAACAATGTCTGCAATACCATCGGTTGTTCTTGGATTTATAGGTCTGTATGTTCTTTCTGGCCCTATAAAGAATCTATTTAATCTAAACAGTGGTCTTACTGCTCTTACTGGTGGAATAATGCTGGCTTTCATGGCAATTCCTACTATAGTAAGTATTGCTGATGATTCATTAAATGCTCTAGATAAATCATATAAAGAAGCTTCTTTAGCTCTTGGAGCAAATAAGATTGAAACTATATTCAATGTTCTTCTTCCTGCTGCTTTTCCAGGTATATTTGCTGGAATAATGCTGGGATTTGGAAGAATAATTGGAGAAACACTGACAGTTTTAATGGTTACAGGAAACTCACCAATACTTGCACTTTCTCCTCTTTCTCCAGTGAGAACTCTTACAGCTACCATTGCAGCTGAAATGGGAGAAGTAGTTCAGGGAAGCACACACTACTATGCTTTGTTTGCAATAGGTATTGTCCTGTTCCTGATAAGTTTTATAACTAACAGTGTGGCAGATAATTTTATACAAAAATCTAGAAAAATGAATTAATCACAGAGGAGAAAATTATGCTTATAATTAAAAAAAATGGAGAAAAAATATTTGAAAATATAATAAAAGCAATTGGAATAATTTCTATACTCCCTGTCTTTCTGATTATTGGATATATAATATATAAAGGTATCCCAGCTATTTCTTGGGAATTTCTTACTGAAATGCCCAGAAATGGAATGAGAGAGGGAGGAATCTTTCCAGCTATTATAGGTACAATCTACCTAACTATTGGTACTATTGTTGTTTCAGTTCCCTTTGGAATCTTTACAGGAATATATCTTGTAGAATATGCAAAGGATAATCTTCTTACAAGGATAATAAACCTTACAATCATTAACCTTGCAGGAATACCAAGTATAATATATGGACTTTTTGGAATGGCTCTTTTCGTAATATTTCTGGGATTTGGTGTTTCTATAATCTCTGGTTCTCTTACTCTGGGAATTATGTGTCTCCCTGTAATTATCACTTCTACAAGAGAATCTTTGCTGGCTATTCCTAATCATCTGAGAGAAGCTTCACTAGCTCTTGGAGCTACAAAATGGGAAACTATTACTAAAGTAGTTCTTCCTGCTGCTCTTCCCGGAATACTTACAGGAGTTATTTTAAGTATATCCAGAGCAGCTGGGGAGACAGCTCCTATAATGTTTACAGCAGTGGCGTTCTATCTTCCTTTTCTCCCAGAAACACCTTGGGATCAGGTAATGGCTCTGCCGTATCACTTATATGTAATCTCTACACAGGTTCCTAATATGCCAGTAAGTTATATGAATGGTACTCTTTTCGTTCTTGTGGTAATAACTATCAGCTTCAATTTGATCGGAGCTGTAATCAGACAGAAATTTAACAACAAATAATCTTTTATAATTCATAAACTTAGGAGGAAAAATATAATATGAGTAACGAAGATATCAGAATACTGGTAAAAGATTTCAATTTCTATTATGGCAGTTTTCAGGCTCTAAAAAATATAAATATGGAAATCAAAAGAAATAAAGTAACTGCACTTATAGGTCCATCAGGATGTGGTAAATCAACTTTTTTAAGATCAATAAATAGGATGAATGACCTAATCACTGGTGCAAAATATGAAGGAGAAATCCTATTTGATGGAAAAAATATTTTTGATAAAGATTATGATATAGTTGAACTTAGAAAAAATATTGGAATGGTATTTCAAAAACCAAATCCATTCCCTAAAACAATATATGAAAATCTTGTATATGCTCCTAAACTTCATGGAGAAAAGGATAAAGATAAACTTGAAGAGATTGTTGAAAGCTCTTTAAAGTCTGTTGCTCTATGGAATGAGGTAAAAGATAAACTTCATCAGTCATCTCTTGGACTTTCTGGAGGACAGCAGCAGAGATTGTGTATAGCCAGAGCTATCTCAGTAAGTCCTGAAATACTTTTGATGGATGAGCCCACATCAGCTCTCGATCCAATTTCAACAGCTAAAATAGAAGAACTTATCAGACAGCTTGAAAAACAATACAGCATAATTATTGTTACACACAATATGCAGCAGGCTTCCAGAATATCAGAATATACAGGATTTTTCTATCAAGGAGTGTTGGAAGAATTTGACAAGACAGAAATAATATTTACAGCTCCAAACAACAAAAAAACAGAGGATTATATTACAGGAAAATTTGGATAAGATACTTTCTGATTCCAAATTTATATTTTCTCTATCACAAATCTAACTAGGAGGAATAAAATGAAAAACTTGCAAGAAAGTCTTGAAGGACTTAACCAGCACTACTTGGAACTTTTAAAAAACCTTAACAGAGTACTTGATGTAAATATAGAAATGCTTTATAAGCAAAAATTAGATTCTGCTCTATATGGTGAATGTGTAGTGGTGGAAGATGTTATAAATGCTTTTGAAGTAAAATTAAAAGAGGATTCTATAATATCAATAGCTAGATTCCAACCAGCAGCTGGAAATTTAAGACTGCTTATTATGCTTATTAATAGTGCTCGTCTTTTAGAGAGAATGGGAGATCTTCTTAAAGCCAATTTTAAAATAATAAAAGATATTGAAAAAAGTTCTCCACAAGTATCAAAATATCTAAAAGAAACTCTTTACCCTATGGTATTAAAAATTAAAACTATCTATGAAACTTATATCTCTGCTTTTATAAACAGTGATGAAAAAGCTCTTTATCTCCTTCTTACACAAGATGAAGAAATTGATGAAATGGCTGAAAAAAATATGACTACTCTTATTGATTTGATGAAAGCTTCTCCAGATAATGTAGAAGGAGGAACTTATTTAGTACTTCTGAATAAAAAATATGAAAGGTTCTCAGATCATGTTATGCATTTGGCAGTTGACCTTGTATATATTTTAAAAGGAGAAAACCTCAGAAAGCTGGAACTTCTTGAAGAAAAGAAAATAAAAAAATAAAAATTTATTGACAATTATATTTCCATATGATATACCTAAAACAATAAGAAATTAAAAAAAGGGGGAAGTTCAGAATGTTATTTAACAAACTAAGGATAAGGAACAGGAAAAACAATAAAAATATTGAATACCTTATCTCTTTTGTCTGCTAAACAACATTATGACTTTTTGATGAATAAATTTTAGATCATATCTTGATTATTTTTGAAGATTTGGGCTTATATTTTTTATATAACCCATGATCATATTTTTTAAATCAATGTCAGTGTAGCATTCATATGTTATACTGACTTTTTATTTTACAAAAAATTATATAAATATAAAATATCAATGGAGGGAAAAATGGAAAACATGTCAGCAAAACTTTCAAAACTTTTTTCAAAATACGCAGAGGAATTTAAAGAATTAAATGAATATCTATATAACAACCCTGAACTGGGATTACAGGAATTCAAAGCTTGTGCAGCTCACACTGAAATGCTTAAAAAACACGGATTTACAGTTGAAACAAACTTTGCAGGACTTCCTACTTCTTTTATGGGAAAATACAGCACTGGTAAACCTGGACCAAAAGTAGCTATTCTTGCTGAATATGATGCTCTTCCTGGAATAGGACATGGATGCGGACATAATATATTTGGTGTTACAAGTGTAGCAGCTGGTATTCTTACTAAAGAAATCATGGGAGATGTAGCTGGTGAAATAATGGTAATAGGTACTCCTGCTGAGGAAACAAACGGAGCTAAAGTTCAAATGGCTGCTCTGGGAGTTTTTGATGATATAGATGTAGCTATGGCTGCTCATCCTACTGGTGAAGCTCATCACAGAAGTGGTACTTCTCAAGCTATGGAAGCTATCCAATTTACATTTAAAGGTAAAACTGCTCATGCTGCTGGAGCTCCTCATGAAGGAATAAACGCTCTTGATGGAGTATTAATACTTTTCAACTCTATCAATGCTCTTAGACAGCAGACTTTAGAAACAGCAAGAATTCATGGAGTAATATCTAATGGTGGAAAAGCTGCTAATATAATTCCTGATTTAGCTGTAGCTAACTTCTATGTAAGAGCTAAAACATTAGACTACTTAAAAGGTCTTGTAGAAAGAGTAAAAAATTGTGCTAAGGGAGCTGCTCTTGCCAGTGGAACTACTTTAGAGATAATAAACTATGAAACTAGCTTTGCTGATCTTGTTACTAATGAAAAACTTTCAGCAGCTTATGAAAAAAATCTAAAATCTTTAGGTGTTACTGACATCAGAAGCAAAGAATCAGGAGGATCAACAGATATGGGAGATGTAAGCCACTGCTGCCCAGCTATACATCCATATTTCCCACTTACAACAGCACACTTGACTGGTCACAGTGTAGAATTTGCAAGTGCATCTATAGCTCCAGAAGCTTACAAAGGAATGGAAGAATCTGCTATATCAATGGCACTTACAGCTATGGATATTTTCACTGATGCTGAATTATTAAAAGAAATAAAAGATGAATTTAACAAAAATGTTAAAAAAATGTAGAGGATAAAATTTAAACTATAAAATCTTGGGAGGAAAATTTATGAAAAAACTTATTATATTATTTATGATGATTTTATCAACACTTTCTTTTGCAGCTAAAAAACTTTATGTGGGAACTAATGCTGAATTTAAGCCTTACGAATATCTTGAAGGAGATAAAATAACTGGATTTGATATTGACTTTATGGATGCTATTGGAAAAGAAATTGGATATGAAGTTCATTGGGTAAATATGGGATTTGACGGACTGCTTCCTGCCCTTCAAATGAAAAAAGTAGACGCTGTTATCGCTGGTATGTCTCAAACTCCTGAAAGACAAAAAGCTGTTGATTTTTCAATGCCATATATGTTCACAAAATCTGAGCACTATGTTATAGTTAATGAAAATAGTCCTATTGTCAAAAAAGAGGAGTTAAAAGATAAAAAAGTAGGAGTTCAGATTGGAACTATTCAAGAAGAATTTACTATTGCATTAGGTGGAATACCTCAAATATATAATGCATGGACTGGAGCTTTGATGGATCTTCAACAGGATAAAATCTCTGCTGTTATCATTGCAGATGTATCTGGGAATGCTTATCTTGAAAATATGAAAGGTCTTAAAAAAGTTGACATTGTTATAGACAGTCAGCCTGGTGCTTCTATAGCTTTTAGAAAAGGTGAAACTGACCTTGTAAAAGCTGTAAATGAAGCTATTTTAAAATTAAGAGATGATGGAACTTACCTTCAATTATTAGAAAAGTATTTTCCTGAAAGAGCTGAAGAATTTAAAGAAACATTTAAAAAATAGGGGGATAAAAAATGAAAAAACTTGTACTTATATTTACACTGCTTTTATCAACACTTTCTTTTGCAGCTAAAAAACTTTATGTGGGGACTAACGCTGAATTTAAACCTTATGAATATCTTGAAGATGGTAAAATGGTTGGATTTGATATTGGGGTAATGGATGAACTTGGAAAAAAATTAGGCTATGAAATAGAATGGGTAAACATGTCTTTTGATGGACTGCTTCCTGCTCTTCAAATGAAAAAAATAGATGCTGTTATTGCTGGTATGTCTCAGACTCCTGAAAGACAAAAAGCTGTGTCTTTTTCTATACCATATATTTTCTTTACTTCTGAACACTATGTTATAGTTAATGAAAACAGTACTTTTAAAACAAAAGAGGATTTAAAAGGAAAAACTGCTGGAGTTCAAATGGGAAGTATGCAGGAGCAATTTGCTATAAATAATGGAAGTGTTCCTAAACTATATAACACTTTCACTAATGCTTTAATGGACCTTCAAAATGGAAAGGTTGACTGTGTAATTATTGCAGATAACTCTGGAAAAGAATATCTTAACACTATGGACAGAATTAAAAAAATAGATTCTATTATTGATCCTAAACCAGGTGCTTCTATAGCATTTAGAAAATCTGATAAAGAACTTGCAGAAAAATTTAGCGACGCTATAGTTGAATTAAAGACTACTAAAGAATATTCTGACCTTGTAGAAAAATATTTTCCTGAAAGATTTGAAGATTTTAAAGCGCAAAATTTGACAAAATAGGTTATAATATAATTACTGATACGCCTATTCTAATTTTTGCTATCATATAAAAAATCCCTCAGCCCTAACTGAGGGGTTTTTTATTTATTCTATATCCAATGGAATTTTTCTGTTAGGAGCAGGAAATTCACTATTTAAAAGCTTCATATCCTCTTCATCTAATTTTATATCCAAGCATTGAATATTTTCTTTCATATGTTTTAATTTTGATGCTTTAGGTATTGATATCATATTTTCCTGACTTAATGTGAAGCAGAGAAGTACCTGAATCGGAGATATTCCATATTTCTCACTTATTTTTGCAACAGATTTTGATCTTAAAAGTTTATCTTTTAGTCTCCCTCCCTGTGCCAGAGGACAATATGCCATTGTTGGAATATTTCTGGAATCAGTAAAAGGTTTTAAAGAATATTCTATACCACGAGAACCTAAGTGGTACAGAACCTGATTTACTTGACATTGATCCCTTTTTGCTGCATGAGTTATTTCAAACATATCATCTATATCCATATTTGATACTCCCCAACGTTTTATTTTCCCTGAAGCTTTTAATTCCTCCATGCACTCAATAGTTTCATCAAAGGGAACTATTCCTCTCCAATGAAGTAGATACATATCTAAATAGTCTGTTCCCAATCTTTTAAGAGTATTCTCACATGACTGAAATATCCTGTTTCTCCCTGCATTGCTTGGAAGAACTTTTGATACAATAAACAAAGAATCCCTGTCATGCCCCTTTATAGCTTCACCCACTAAATATTCACTGTTTCCATTCCCATACATTTCAGCTGTATCTATCAAATTTACTCCATTATCAATAGCATATCTTATGCATTCTATCTCTTCTTTATGAGCTGATGATGAGTCTCCCATATACCAAGTTCCTATCCCCAGATTTCCAGTTATTATTCCATCTGGCAGCATTATCTTTTTTCTCATTTTCTCCCTCCTAAATTATTTTTGAATAATAAAAATAGAGTGACTTGTCAGTAAAATACCTTTTAGTCACTCCTATTTTTATTTAATGATCTCCTCTTAGGAAAAATGCTCTCATAGCCTTTTCTCCTGCAAATTCCAACAACTCTTTTACATCATGAATAGCTCTCTCCAGATTCATTGGTTCATTGATTATATCCATTACCAAATCTATTCCATTTGCATAGATATCATCAAGATTTCTGGCAGAGCTTCCTACTATTGCTATAACAGGAATATCATATTTTTTAGCAGTCTTAGCGATACCTACTGGGGCTTTCCCATTGACAGATTGGTTATCGATTCTTCCTTCTCCAGTAATCACAAGATCTGCATCTTTTATCAGATTTTCAAGTTCTATAAGTTCCATTATTTTAACGATGCCTTCTTTAAATTCTGCCCCGCATATGCTTAGCAATGCATATCCAAGACCTCCAGCAGCACCGCTTCCAGGTTCTTTAGAGAATGACTTTCCTACTATATTATCTATAATATTTCCATAATTTTCAAGAATTTTATCAAGAATTTTTACATCTTCAGGTTTTGCACCTTTTTGAGGTCCGTAAATATACGAAGCTCCATTTTCTCCACACAAACAATTACGTACATCTGATAAAACTGTTATGTGAGCCTCAGATATTCTTGGATCTAATCCAGAAATATCTACTTTAGCCACTTTTTTTAATTCTTCAGGTGTATATCCTATTCTTTCCCCAATTGAATTATAGAATTTCACCCCTAATGATGTAAGCATTCCTGCTCCACCATCATTAGTTGCACTCCCTCCCAAACCTATATAGATATCTCTTATTCCCATATCTAATATAGCTTTAAGCATCTCTCCTACTCCATATGTATTTGCCTTGTATGGATTAAGATTTTCACGTTTTACCAGATTCAATCCAGAAGATTCAGCCATTTCAAGAACAGCAGCATTTCCTCGTATCACTCCAAACCTTGCTTTGACTTTATCTCCAAAAGGTCCAGGTACTTCTAAAAATTTGTATTCTCCATTGACAGCTTCAACGATGGCTTCTACCGTTCCTTCTCCGCCATCTGCAATAGAAACTTTTTTTGTAACAATATTATTTCTGTCGAATTTCTTTATACCCTTTTCAATACTTTCTGCAACTTCTCTCGAAGATGCACTTCCCTTAAAAGAATCAACTGCTATAATGACTTTTATCTCTTTCATAAGTTACCTCTTTATTTGACCAGCTTCTGCCATCTTTCCTGCCATAAAATCTACAACAGTTTTACTAGATGGAAGGCTTGGTTTTATAGGTTCCCCTACATTCATTTTATTGATATTTGCCATATCTTTTGTAGCTACAGGGAAACTTGCCTTGTCCATAGACAATCTAACAGGATTAAGCTTGAATTGAAGTTCTAAAGATTCTTTAAGATCTCCTTCTCTATATTTATTGTATATAGATGCTACAAGTTCAGGGAATATATTAGCCGCAGTACATACCCCTCCCACTGCTCCAACTGTAAGTGAAGAGAATAATAGAGTATCTTTTCCACCAAATATTTTAAATTCTATATCTCTTGTTCTTCTTATAAATTCAAGTAATTGATTTATATCTCCACTTGAATCTTTTATCCCAACAATATTTTTTACATTTCTTGCCAGTCTTTCTACTAAGTCAGCAGACAGTGTATATCCTATTCTAGGATTATTATATATCAAAAGCGGAAGTTCTTCAATAGATTCTGCTACTGTTTTATAATGAAGAAATAGTTCTTCCTCTGTAGGTTTTAAAAACATAGGCTGTAAAAGAGCAACTCCATCTACACCTATTCTTTTTCCCATTTGAGCCAATTTTATACATTTAGATGTTCTTATAGCCCCTATCCCCATTATTACTGGGACTCTTCCATTTACTTCTTCAACTATGGTCTTTGTAATAAGTTCATAGTCTTCATCATCAAACATATAGAATTCACTATTGCTTCCATGAGCCAGTATTCCACTGACTCCTCCATCTATTACAAAATTTATCTGCTTTTTTAATTTTTCTATATCTACATTCTCATTCTCATCCATTGGAGTAAGAATTGGGACATATATCCCTTTTAATAAATTTAAATCCATATTGTATTTCCCCCTAATCCCTGTCTAAACAAGGTCTTTTATTATCAAATTTCCAGTCTTTTATTAAATACTGCATAGCCACAGAGTCATCTCTTGCTCCTAAATTTTTCTCTACATATAATTTATGAGCTGCCATAATTTTATCCATATCTATTTCAATTCCAAGACCTGGAACATCTTTAGGGACTGTTATTTCTCCGCCAACTATTTTATGGGCATTTTTAGTTAAATCCTGTCCATCCTGCCATATCCAGTGAGTGTCTATAGCTGTAATATTTCCAGGAGCTGCTGCTGCAACATGACTGAACATTGCTAGAGAGATGTCAAAGTGATTGTTTGAGTGTGATCCCCAAGTCAATCCAAATTCATTACACATTTGTGCAACTCTTACTGATCCTTCCATAGTCCAGAAATGAGGATCGGCAAGAGGAATAGAAACACTGTTCAGAGCTATTGAATGTTGCATTTGTCTCCAGTCAGTAGCTATCATATTTGTTGCTGTAGGAAGACCAGTTGCCTTTCTGAATTCAGCCATAACTTCCCTTCCAGAGAATCCATTTTCTGCACCACATGGATCTTCAGCATAAGCAAGTATTCCATGCATATCTTTACATAAAGATATTGCTTCCTTTAGAGACCAAGCTCCATTTGGATCAAGTGTTATCCTTGCTTCTGGGAATGCTTCATGAAGAGCTTTTATAGCTTTAATTTCCTCTGCTCCCTTCAGCACTCCTCCTTTTAATTTAAAGTCTTCAAATCCATATCTCTTGTGAGCTGCTTTTGCTAACTCAACAACAGCTTCTGGTGTCATTGCTTCTTTTCTTCTAACTTTTCCCCAGTCATCTGAATTATCATCATTATCTAAATAAGGAAGATCAGTTTTATCTTTATCTCCTATGTAGAATAGATATCCTAATACTTTTACTTTTTCTCTTTGCTGTCCTTCTCCTAATAATGCTGCTACTGGCACATTTAAGAATTTTCCTAAAAGGTCCAATAGAGGAGCTTCAACTGCTGTCATTACATGAACAGTAGTTCTAAGGTCAAATGTTTGATTTCCTCTTCCAGAAGAATCTCTGTCTTTAAATGTATCATAAATATTTTTTATTATATTTTTATATTCTCCAATACTTTTTCCTACTACTAATTCTTTAGCATCTTCCAAAGTTTTTCTTATTTTTTCCCCACCTGGAACTTCTCCCACTCCGATAGCTCCATTGTCTGCTTTTAAAATAACTACATTTCTTGTGAAGTAAGGCCCATGAGCTCCACTTAGATTAAGCAGCATGCTGTCATATCCAGCTACTGGAATTACATTCATTTCTACAATTTTAGGTATCATATGTACTCTCTCCCTTTTATTATTTTTTTTCTCCAACTGTTACATTGTTTATTTTTTCATAGTAATTCAAGATTGCTGCATGATCTTTCTTTTCTCTTCCATCTATTTTTAAAGCCTGCATTATTTCCATTACTTGAGCAGTTAATGGCAGAGATGCATTTATTGAATGAGATGTATCAAGTGCATTTTGAAGATCTTTTATATGTAATTCAATTCTAAATCCTGGCTCAAAGTTTCTTGATATCATCATAGGAGCTTTTGCATTCATTACAGTACTTCCTGCAAGTCCTCCTTTTATTGCGTCAAATACTAACTGAGGATCTACCCCTGCTTTTTCACAAAGAACAAAAGCTTCACTTAATGCTGCAATATTAAGAGCAACTATCATTTGGTTTGCTAATTTTGTAGTATTTCCTGCTCCTACATTCCCTACTCTTACTACTGATCCTGCCATAGTTTTCATAAGATCATAGTATTTATTAAATGTCTCTTCTTTTCCTCCAACCATAACAGATATAGTTCCATCTATTGCTTTTGGCTCTCCTCCTGAAACTGGTGCATCTAAAAGTTCTACTCCTGTTTCAGCTAATTTTGCTGCTATACTTTGGCTTTCTACTGGATTGATAGAACTCATATCTATAACAGTAGTTCCTGCTTTTAACCCTTCAGCTGCTCCATTTTCATTAAAAAGAACTGCTTTTACATGTGGAGAATTTGGAAGCATTGTTATCAATACATCACAGTTTGCTCCAACCTCTTTAGCTGATCCAGCTGCTTTTGCTCCTGCTGCTACTACATCATCCAGAGCTGCTTTATTCATATCAAATGCTACTACATCATATCCCGCTTTTAATACATTTTTACACATTGGTCTTCCCATGATACCTAATCCGATAAATCCTACTTTCATTTTTTACCTCCATTTTTATATTTTTAATGTTATTCTTACTTATTCTCTATAATATATTTTAGAATTATTTTCACTGGTAAACAATGTTATGTGTGCTAAATTTCCAGCTTATTAATTGTTATACAAAACATCTGTCTTCTGATTATTTTATAAATATACTTGCTATAAGAACTACTGCCAGTGCTGCTCCAGATCCAACAAATGAAATCATTGTCTTAGCCCAGAACTGATCTTTGATATCTTCTAAACCATACAATCCGTTAAATACCCAGAATCCACTGTCATTAAAGTAACTAAATGCAACTCCCCCAGCACATGTAGACATTGCTGCAAGTACAGGACTGATTCCTAATTGTGATAATAGCGGAGCTGTCAAAGTAGCTGCTGTAGTAAGTGCCACTGTTGCTGATCCCAATGCTATTCTCATCAAAGCTGCTATTATGAATGGAATCAGTAACCCAGGAATACCTATGTATATTACTGCATTTCCTAAAGCATTTCCTATTCCTGACTCTCTCACTACAAATCCTAAAGCTCCTCCTGCTCCTGTTATAAGCATGATCATTCCTGTAGATTGAATAGCTTCATTCATAGCATCATGAACTTCTTTTTTAGTCATTTTAGCTCCAAGCCCATAGATAGAGATTAATGTTCCTATTATCAGAGCTGTTATAGGACTTCCAAATAATTCTACTGCTGTCATGTAGCTTCCTTTTAAACCAATAAATTTAGTTATTGTATTTATAAATATCAAGATTAAAGGAACTATAACTGGTGCAAAAGATAAACCAACTGATGGTAAATTTCTAGCTTTATGAAGTTCTTCAATATTTTCTATTGATTTTAAATACTCTTTTTTGAAATCCATTCTTGTAAATTCATTTTCTCCACAAGCTGGATCATCTGATGGCACTTGATAAATTTTTGTTCCCAACCATTTACAATAAAGCATAGAAACTATATAAACTGGTATTGTACATAGAATACCTGCCATTATCATAACTCCAACATCTATTCCCAAGATACCTGCTACTGTTAAAGGTCCAGGTGTAGGTGGAACAAATACATGTGTCAGCTGTAATCCAGTTGCAAGTGCAAGTCCTAGTCCAACTACTGATTTCCCACTAAGTTTAGATAAAGCTTTTGCTATTGGTGTTAAGATAACTAATGCTGAATCTGAGAAAACCGGTATAGATACTATATAACCTGTAAGTCCCAATGCCCATTCCTCTTTATTCTTTCCAATCAGCTTGATTACAGTGAACGCCATTTGCTCTGCTGCTCCTGATTTTTCCAGAATTATCCCCATCATAACTCCAAGACCAATAATTATCCCTGTACTTCCCAATGTGTTTCCAAAACCTGTTGTTATACTTTTCATGACTACTGTAACTTCCATTCCTCCAATTAACCCTGTTACAATAGTTGCTATTATTAAAGCTATAAATGTGTGAATTTTTGTTTTTAATGATAGTGCTATCAATATTCCTATTCCTATTGCTAGTCCAACAAGCATTTGTGTACTGCTTACTGCTCCCATTAAACTTCCTCCTTACAATTTGTTTTATTTTTGATTATATTAATAATATCACTTATTGTTTTAAGTTTCTATGTTACACAAGCTATTATTTTTTAATTTTTTTTTATTTTTTTTGTTCTATGTAATAAAAAACATTTTAAAATCCCAGACTTTAATGGTATAATTAAATAAAATCATGATCTTAGAGAGGAGGAAAAGATGAATATATCAGTGAGTCTGGCAACCAATATTTTAAATAAAATGAAAGAGATAATACATCAGGATTTGAATTATATAGATAAGAGTGGTATTATCATTGCCAGTACAGACCCAAATAGAACTGGTACTTTTCATGCTGCTGCTCTAAAATGTATAAAAGAAAAAGCTCCTCTTATTATCAGCAGTGATGATGAGTTTCAAGGAAGCAGAAAAGGAATCAACATGCCTATTTACTTTAACAATGCAATTATAGGAGTAATAGGAATAACTGGAGATAAAAATGAAGTAGAGAAATATGGTGAAATTATAAGAATGATGACTGAAATTCTTATAAAAGAAGCATGGATAAAAGATTCAGATATAAGAACAAAAGAAATTAACAGAACTTTTATAGAGCGTATTGTTTTAGGGTATGATTATGATTTTTTCCCTACAGCAGACTTTACATTTCCTTATGCTGTCATAGTTGGAAAACTTAATAAAAACAGCAGCTTCTTAATGAATGATAAAATTTATGATATCTTAAAAAACTCTCTTTCATACAATAAAAACAATGTTTATACTATATCAAGAAATGAAATTATTATCCTGTATCATTTCCATAAAGATGAAAATATATCTAAAACAATACTTCAGTTTCAAGAAAAACTTTTAGAAAAAACAAAGCTGGATTTTAGATTTGGAATAGGAACAAAAGCACTTGAATACAATGCCTTAAAAGATTCATATAAGGCTGCAAAAGAAATTTTAAACTTTATGATAAAGTTTTCTTTAAAGAAACCTGTCTCTGAATATGAAAAAATGGATCTTGAATTTATATTTTTAAATTTAAAAAAATCAGATATTGATAATTTCACAAATAAAATTTTAAAAAACTTTACTCCAAAAGAGGTAGAGGAATTTTCTACTTTAATGAATTCTTATGAAGAAAATAATGGAAGTATTCTCCACACATCTGAAGATCTTTTCATGCACAAGAATACTCTCCAATATAAACTCAATAAAATAAAACAGCTAAGTGGCTATGATCCCAGACAGCTCAAAGACTTTATTGTTTTAAGTCTGGCTTTTAAACTTCAGAGAACTATTTAGTATTATTTTTCCAATAGTCTTCAGCTAGTTTTATAAAGCTTTTTGCTGCCTTGCTGAGATAGGCTCCCTTTCTATATACTGTGCATAACTCCCATGAAGGAGATTCTGGAAGAGAAAAATAAGTTATCTTGTCATTTTTCTTTGCATATGTTTCAGAAATAAATGTACAAGCTAAATGGCTTGAAGCCATTTGATATAATGTTCTGCTGCTCTTTGTCTCGAATAATATATTTGGAGCAAACCCAGCTTTTTCAAAGAGTGGATCTATTATTTCTCTCATTGTTGTATTTTTAGACAGCAAAACAAAAGTGTCATTTTTAAATAATTTTAAATCTGTTCTCTGAATATTTTTTTCTTTAACTGATTTAGCTAAAGGATGAATAGATGGAACAGCCATTATTATATTTTCTTCAAGGATAGGAATATATGTATTATTTCCTGTCCTTTGTTCTTCTGACAAAGTCATAAATCCAATATCCAGCTGTCCATTCTCTATCATTTTCTCCTGCATTTTTACATTCATCTCTACAGGTTCTACAGATACATTTGGAAACATCTCATAAAATTTAGGATATACAGAAGCAAACATCGATATTCCTCTTTCTGGTGTAAGTCCTATTCTTAAATTCCCCTTATGTTTTTCCAGCAGATCATTTATCTGATCATAAGTTTCCTTCTTTATGTTCAATATCTTTTCTGCATTTTTTATATATATTTCCCCTATCTCTGTAAGTTTCCAATTAGTTCTCGAACGATAGAATAACTGGCTTCCAAGCTCTTTCTCCAATTTTAAAAGCTGCTGGTTCAATGCTGATTGTGTAATATACATTTTTTCTGCTGCCTTTGTTACATTTCTCTCTTCTGCTATTTTTACTATATACTCTAACTGTTTTAATTCCATTTCCCCTCCATTACTCTTAAAAAAATTAAGAGAAATCTAATTATAATGAATTTGACTTATTTGTAATTATTTTATACACTAAAATCAATAAGAATACAAGTAATTATTTGAAAGGAGTTGTTTTCATGGGAAAAAATTTATACATTAAAGTCAATGAAAAAGACAATGTAGCAATTGCAGTTGATAAAATATCAGCTGGTGTAGAGATCATGAAAGGAATATTTACAACTGAGGAAATTCCACAAGGTCATAAGATAGCTCTATGCGACATTGCAAAAGATTCTCCTATTATTCGTTATGGTGTAGAATTGGGATATGCCATCAATGATATAAAAAAAGGAGCATGGATTAATGAGCATATGCTGAAACTTCCTACACCCCCTGCTTTAGATGAAATGAAGTTTGGAGTTAATATTGTAACTTCTCTTCCTAAAGCACCTGTCAGAACTTTCGAAGGGTATCGTAATCCAAATGGAGGTTATGCTGGTACTAGAAATATTTTGGGGATAAGTACAACAGTACAATGTGTAACTGGTGTATTAAATGTAGCTGTAAAAAAAATTAAAGAGGAGCTTTTACCAAAATATCCTAATGTAGATGATGTAATTCCCATCAACCATGCTTATGGATGTGGAGTTGCCATCAATGCTCCTGAAGCTGTCATCCCTATACGTGCACTGCGTAATCTTGCTAAACATCCAAATTTTGGCGGTGAGCTTATGGTAGTAGCTTTAGGATGTGAAAAATTAACTGTAGAAATGCTTATTGATGAAGCTGATATTTCTCCAGAAAATGTAATCACTCTTCAGGAAATTAAAGGCTTCAATGCAATGATAGATGCTGTTATGAATATGGCAGATAAAAAACTGGCTCGTTTAAATGCAAGAAAAAGAGAAACTCTTCCTTTATCTGATCTTCTTGTGGGAATGCAGTGTGGAGGAAGTGATGCCTTTTCTGGAGTAACTGCCAATCCAAGTGCTGGATATGCTGCTGATATGTTAGTTGAAGGTGGAGCTACTGTTATGTTTTCAGAGGTGACAGAGGTTAGAGATGGAGTACATATGATTGCAGAACGTTGTATCAATGAAGATGTAATGAAAAAATTAGCTTCTGAAATGAAATGGTATGATAATTATTTAGAGAATGGGCAAGTGGACAGAAGTGCTAATCCTACTCCTGGAAATAAGAAGGGGGGACTTTCAAATATAGTAGAAAAAGCTATGGGATCTATTGCAAAGTCTGGTAGTTCTCCAATAGTTGAAGTATTATCTCCTGCTGAAGCTCCTACTAAAAAAGGATTGATATATGCTGCTACTCCTGCAAGTGATATTGTATGCGGACCTTGTCAGCTAGCTTCTGGAATTGGGCTTCAAGTATTTATGACAGGAAGAGGTACTCCATATGGACTGGCTCTTGCACCTGTTATCAAAGTATGTTCAAGAAATGATATGAAAGATATGTGGAGTGATCTAATAGATGTAAGTGCAGGACCTATTGCTGCTGGGGATGCCACTATTAAAGATATAGGTACAGATATTTTTAATATGATAATCGATGTTGCAAGTGGAAGAAAACAACCTTGGGCTGAGAAATACAAACTTCATAATGACTTCTGTATTTTCAATCCAGCACCAATCACATAATTTTATAGGATAACAAAAAAAGAAGTTGATTAAAAGTAAATAAGTTTTTGAAATTTGGAAATTAGAAGAATTTATGTAATTGATGAAGCAAGTAAAATTTAAAAAATGGTGCTGTTTGAGTGAAGCGAGTTTCCAGTAATTAAGCAGTTAGAATTTTAACTGCTATAATTACTGAGATGCAACAGTGGAACTGTTGTAATCCTTTAGCTATTTTTCTATGTTTTATGAGCAAAATCAATAATAAATACTTCTACTGGAAAATTTCAAAGATTGTATTTCAATTTAATAAATCAACTTCTTTTTATTTTAATTATTTATTTCTATTTCCAATATAATCAGCTAACTCTAAAAGAATATTGCTTTTTTCTACACCAAACTTTTCTGCAATTATTGTTTTAGCCTCAGCTATTGTCTCTTTCAAAAGAGCTTTGCTTTCTGCCATTCCAATCAATGCAGGATATGTTGATTTACCAAGTTCAATATCGCTTCCTACTGGCTTTCCTAAAGTAGAAAAATCTCCTTCAATATCGAGAATATCATCTTTTATTTGGAATGCAAGCCCTATAAGGTCAGCAAATTTCACAAGAATCTCTTTTTCCTCTTTATCAGCATCTCCTATTATACAAGCTAATTCTACAGGAAGCTTCATTAATTTTCCTGTCTTGTTAGAATGGATATATTTAAGAGTTTCCAAGTCTATTTTTTTACCCTCACTTGCTATATCTATCATCTGTCCGCCGATCATGCCGTTTATACCTGCATAGCTTGATGTCAGTCTAACTATTTCAATTACTTTTTCAGCTGGAAGATGTTTATTTTTATCTGTGAGTATATAGAAGGCATGTGTTAAAAGAGCATCTCCTATCAATATTCCTTCTGCTTCTCCAAATTTCTTATGAGTAGTAAGTTTTCCTCTTCTGTAGTCATCATTATCAAGAGCTGGAAGATCATCATGTACCAATGAATATGAATGTATCATTTCAATGGCAGCAGCTGAAGCTATTCCATTTTCTTTTTCACACCCAAGTATATCCAATATCATGAAAAGCAGAATAGGTCTTAATCTTTTTCCGCCATTTAAAACTGCATATTTCATTCCTTCGGCTATAACCTCTGGATAGTTAAGCTCACTTAAATATGTATCCATACTTGATTCTATTAACTTTTTATTACTATCTAAATAATTTTTAAAAAACATTTTAGACCTCCTCAGTCAGAATATTGCCACTATCTTCTGTTACTTTTAAAATTTTTCCTTCTGCTTTATTCAATAAATCTGAGGATTTTTTTAAAAGCTTCATAGCATTTTCATATTCTTTTATAGACTCAGTCAGTGTAAGTTCGCCATTTTCCAGTTTTTCTATTATTTCATCTACTTCCAAAAGATTATCTTCAAAACTTCCGCTTCTCTTTACCATCTTATCACCCCAGAAATTTTTATAATTAAAACTATCTTGTATAAAAAGTTATACACTTTTTACCATATTTTCTTTCATCAGCTCTTTTAAACTCTCCGATTTCTTCTTCCAGTTCTTCAAAAACATGATGTTCACTGATAATAAGTCCGCCATCTGCAAGTATCCCGTTTTTTTCTATTGCTTTTATTACTCTGGTACAGATTTCTTCTTTGTAAGGAGGATCCATGAATATTATATCAAATTTTTCCCCTTTTCTTCCTAGTATTTCAATAGCTCTCAAAGCATCATTTTTGTATGCTCTGCATCTATCTTCATATCCTAAGGTATTTACATTTTCTATTATATATTTTAAAGCTTCAGTGTCCTTCTCTATCATTACTGCTCTCTTTGCTCCTCTGCTAAGAGCTTCAAGAGATATACTTCCACTTCCGCTGAAAAGATCTAAAAATACACTGTCAGGTACATATGGTGCTATGATAGAAAAAAGAGATTCCTTCATGCTTCCCAAAGTAGGTCTTGTATCTGTTCCTTTCCTGCTTTTTATTCTCTTATTTTTTGCATCTCCTGCAATTATTTTCATCTATATCAACTCCTAATAGATAAACATAGCATCCCCAAAACTAAAGAAATGATACTCCTCTTTTACAGCTATATCATATACTTTCAACATGAACTCTCTTGATGAAAGTGCTGAAACAAGCATAAGAAGTGTTGACTTAGGAAGATGGAAATTAGTAATGAGGGCATCTATCACTTTAAATTCAAAGCCAGGATAAATAAATATCTCTGTGCTTCCTTTTAGTGCCTTTACCAGTCCATTTTCATCTACAGCAGATTCTAATGCTCTTGTGCTGGTAGTTCCTACTGAAATTATTCTTTTCCCGTTTTTCTTTCCTTCATTGATTATATCAGCTGCTTCCTGAGGTATTTCATATACTTCTTCATGCATCTTGTGTTCCAATACATTTTCAGTTTGTACAGGTCTGAATGTTCCCAACCCTACCTCTAAAAATATATCTACTATCTTTATCCCTTTTTTCTCTATTTTTTCTAAAAGTTCTTTTGTAAAATGAAGTCCAGCAGTAGGGGCTGCAACAGACTCTCCTTTGATAGCATAGACAGTCTGATACCTGTCTTTTTCTTTCAAAGCTTCCACAATATATGGAGGAAGAGGCATTTTTCCCAATCTATCCAGAACTTCTTCAAAAGCTCCCTCGTATGTAAATTTTATAATTCTGTTTCCATCATCTTTTATCTCTAAAAGCTCTCCTATCAGCTCATTTCCATGACCAATAAAAAGCTTTTGTCCTACTTTTAACTTTTTAGCCGGCTTCAAAAGACATTCCCAAGTATCAAGATCTATTCTTTTAATAAGAAGTATCTCTAAAACTCCACCTGTTTCTTTATGACCAAAAAGTCTTGCTGGGATAACTTTTGTAGAATTTCTTACTAATATATCCCCTTCATTTAGATAATCTATTATATCATAAAATCTTTTATGTTCTATACTCTCATTTTTTCTATTCACCAGCATAAGTCTCGCATGATCTCTAGGTTCTCTAGGCTGCTGACCAATCAATTTTTCTGGCAGATGATAATCATAATCACTCAATAATGTAGACACTATTTGTCACCACTCTTCTTTCCAATCACTACTCTATCTATTCCTCCATAGTCTTTTACTATAGAAAGAACATCAAATCCATTTTCTTCCATTAATTCTTTAACAACTTCAGCCTGATTATATCCAACTTCAAAAGCTAAGAATCCACCTCCATTTAAATAATCACATGCCTCTTTTGAGATTTTAGAATAGAAATAATATCCATTTCCATTGTCTGTAAGAGCTGATGAAGGTTCATAGTTTAACACTTCAGGCATCAATTCGTTATATTCTTCCAAAGGTATATAAGGAGGATTTGAAACTATCAGATCAAATTTCATGTCTTTAAAAGATGAAAATACATCCGATTTTATAAATTTCACATTCTCAACTTTATTCAGTTCTCCATTTGCCTTAGCTACTTCTAAAGCTCCCTCACTTATATCAGCTCCAGTTATATCACTGTGAGCACATTCTTTTCCAAGGGATATTGCTATTGCACCACTTCCAGTACCTATATCCAGAACTTTAGGAGCTTCCAGCTCATTTAAAATAATTTTACATTGTTCCACTAATATTTCTGTATCGCTTCTAGGTATTAAAACTCTCTCATCTACCTTAAATGGATATCCATAAAATTCCCATTCTCCAAGAAGATATTGAAGAGGTTTTCTGTTTTTACCTCTAAGTTTTAGATATTCTCTTATTTTTTCTTTTTTTTCTTCTTCTATTTTTTTATTAAAATTTAGAGTCAATGTCAGCCTGTTTACATCTAATATATGAGCAAATATGTATTCTGCATCCAGCTTTGGACTGGTTACACCATATTTTTTCAGATATTCTGCTGATTTATTAAGAAGCTCTAAATTTTCATCTCTATAGTTTGCAGTTTCAACTTTGATATCTTCACTTTTTAAAAGTTCATCAAATCCTATTCTTTTTCTAGCCATTTCTTTAAGATATGTTTTTACCTTTTCTTTCTGCTCAGAAGAAAGTTCCATATCAAAATAAGCATACAGTGTTATCCTATCCAGCTTTAAAACATTAGATATAACCTTTTCACTTTCCAGACGTGGTTTTGAAAAAGAGTATTTTTGCAAATACTCTTTTGAAAAATTCAATATCTCAAGTAAATTCATGATTACTCTTCTGAAACACTTGAAAGCATTTCTGCCTGGCTGAATGTGATTAATGCATCAATCATTTCATCAAGGTCTCCATCTAAATATGCTTCAAGCTGATATACTGTAAATTTTATTCTGTGGTCTGTAATTCTTCCTTGAGGATAGTTGTATGTTCTGATTTTTTCAGATCTGTCTCCAGTTCCTACTTGAAGTCTTCTTTCACTTTCCACTTGGCTTCTTTGTTTTTCACATTCCATTTCAAAAAGCTTTGAAGCCAGATGTTTCATTGCCTTTTCTCTGTTTTTAAGCTGTGATCTCTCATCTTGACATTGAACTATAATACCAGTAGGAAGGTGAGTAATTCTAACTGCTGAGTCAGTCATATTTACGTGCTGTCCTCCTGCTCCTCCTGATCTGTATGTATCTATTTTAAGATCTCTTGGATCAATTTTTACTTCTTTTACATCTTCTACTTCTGGAAGTACTGCTACTGTAGCAGTAGAAGTGTGTACTCTACCAGCTGATTCAGTTTCAGGAACTCTTTGTACTCTGTGTACCCCTGATTCAAATTTTAATCTTGAATAAGCTCCAAATCCATTTATACTGAATACTGCTTCCTTTATTCCACCAATACCCATTTCCTGCTTTTCGATTATTTCCATTTTCCATTTTTTTCTTTCAGCATATCTTGAATACATTCTGAATAAGTTTCCAGCAAAAAGAGCTGCTTCATCTCCTCCTGCTCCTCCTCTTATTTCTATGATAACGTTTTTATCATCATTTTCATCTTTTGGAAGTAAAAGTACTTTTAACTCTTTTTCAAGTTCTGGAATAGATTCTTCAAGTTCTTTTAACTCTTCATGCATCATTTCTCTCATGTCTTGATCTTTTTCAGTTTTAAGATTTTCTTTGATAAAATCAAAATCTTCTACAACCCTTTTATACTCTTTATATTTTTCAACTATTGGAGTTATTTCACTCAATGATTTGTTGCATTCCATCATTTTTTTAGGGTCTGCCAGTACCTCTGGGGAACCGAGCAATTCATTCAATTCATCGAATCTTTTTACTACTTCTTCTAATTTTCCGAACACTATTTCTCATCTCCTTTTTCACACTATAACTTTATAATTATATCATAAACATATAAAAAAATCAATTTTCCTTAGACTATAACATAAAAAAGGACTGATTTTTTTCTCAGTCCATTAGTTTCTAGCTAATTATTATTGGGGAAAATATCCTTTGCTGTTTCTTCATCATTATCATATTGAAATCTTACTATGTCACCATTGTTTTTATAAAATATTCTTTCTTTTATTCTTCCATTCTCATAGAATTTAAAAGCAACTCCAGTTTTTTTACCTTCAGTGAAATGTCCCAATTCCTGTAATCTGGAATTTTTATCAAAGATTATATAATTTCCTTCTTCTTTATCATTATTATACATAACTCTATATTTCAACTGACCATTTTCATAAAAATAGAAATATTCTCCATCTTTCTTATCCTCTTTATATGAAATTTTTTCTTTCATATTTCCATTTTTATAAAATATAAACCAGTCCCCTAATTTTTTATTGTTCTTATAAACTCCTTTTTCATGAACTTTACCATTTGTATAATATGAAAAATATTCTCCTGTAGTCTTATCCCAAGAGACTTTATAGGTTTCTTTTCCAAAAGCAATACTGCTCATAATGAATGAAGCTGCAATGAGTATCGCACATATAATTCTTTTCACTGAAATACACCTCATTCTGGTTATTTGTTGTTTAGTAATCTTTGCTCATCATTTATTCTTCTGATAGCTATATCTCTAGCTTTCATGTATTGCTCCTGAGTTATATATTTCTGCATTTCTATCTGACTTCTTATTCTGTCTTTTAGTATAGAAGCTTCTATTTGTCCCATTTTATCAAAAAGCTTATCTATTTGCTCAATATTGTTTTCTGGTCCTTCCAATACATATTTATTTACTTCTAATTCAAGTTGTTTTTTTTCTAATAGTAACATTTTGTAATTTGTACTTACTTTTCCTACCATTCCTTTTGCTTTCTCTATATTCTCTTGAGAAACTCCAACTTTCTTAAAATCTTCGTCAGATACTATCCCTAATCCATCATTATTTGCAAATACTAGGGAAGAAAAGATAACTACAAACACGCTGCTTAAAAATTTTCTCATTCCTGTCCTCCACTAAATTTGTACTTCTAATCCAAATAAGTCATCTGTATTTAAATCTATTTTCTTATCATCAAAAATTGAATTATTAAAAATATGATCTAATGTAATATCTTCTTTTATTGCTTTATTATCAGCAAAACTTCTATTAACCACATACTTATCCATACCAGTCATAGGAACTTCCTTGAAAAGCATCTGATAAGTTGAACTTGTAAAAATTCCCAATACAAACAAAGATAATGAGAATACTCCCCTTCTCCTGTTTTTCCTTTTTTCCTCTTCTAAAAGAGTTTTATATATATTAGCTCTTACTCTGTCTTTAGGCGTCATTCTAACTTCCTCCCATATCTTTAATAGCTTTATAGTATACTGATTTTACCGTGGATATATTCATATCCTTCATATCAGCTATTTCTTTAAGCTTATAACCATATATGTCTTTTAAAACTACGATCTCTCGTTCCTGGAGAGAGAGTTCTTTAAGCCGTTCCTCTAGTATAAGAGGCGTGTCCACATCTGAATTACATTCAAGGGCAAGTATCTCTTCATTTATATCCAGTTCTACTTTCCTTTTTCTGAAAAAATCATATATTTTGTTGATAGCAATTTTATATATCCAAGTATATATATTGCTGTCAGCTCTGAATTTTTTCAGATTTTTGTAAACACTTATAAAGACCTCCTGAGATATATCCTCGGCATCTTCAGGATTCTTTACCACACCTAATATTTTGTAATATATCCTATCAAAATACTGTTCAAAAATCTCATCAAAGTCCATTATATTTTTATCCCTCACAAACTGTTATATTTAATTAGACGACATAAGTTGTAAAAAAGTTTAGTTTTAAAAAGATTTTTTGCTGTTTATTCTTCCGCCTACACTTATTTCAAATTTATTTCCTACCAAGTCCACTACTGTATCCTCTTGAACATTTATTATCTTAGTCATAGCCATATTTCTTTCTAAATGACTTCTTCCACTTTCGCTGTCACGATCCCCTTTTCCTCTCCTGAAAGAAAAATCCATAATCCCTCTTACCATTGGAGTTTCAATATATTTAAGCCTGTATTCTCCAGGCTCTACATAATAAGGAACTCCTGAATCTAGGAAAATTCTATTTATTTCTACACTTTGTATTTCACTTCTATCGTAATTTACAATAAGAGTTTTTCTTCCTTCTATTTTATCAAGAGATATTTCATGACTGCTCTTTATTGATGTGCATCCTGTTACCAGTATTATAATTAATAGGCTAATCAGATATCTTACCTTCATTTTCTTCATCCTCCATTATTAATTTTTTTAATTCTATCAATATTTCAGACTCTTTTACTTTTTTTACAATCTGTCCTTTTTTGAAAAGTACACCTTCTCCTTTTCCACCAGCTACACCATAATCAGCTTCTCTAGCTTCTCCAGGTCCGTTTACTACACATCCCATAACAGCTATCTTTATTTTACGGTTTTCTTTTTCAAATTCCTTTTCTACTTTTTTAGCAAGACCTATCAAATCTATTTCAGTTCTTCCACAAGTAGGACAAGAAACAATTTCCACTCCTGCTTCCATCAATCCCAACACTTTGAGAATTTCTTTTGCTACTTTTATCTCTTCTACTGGATCCTCTGTCAAAGATACTCTGATTGTATTTCCAATTCCATCTACTAAAAGCGATCCTATCCCAATGGCTGATTTTACTGTTCCTTGAAATGCTGTTCCAGCCTCTGTCACTCCCAAGTGAAGAGGATAGTCTACTTTCTCACTTATTTTCCTATAGGCCTCTACCATCATTTTTACATTACTTGACTTTAGAGACACAATTATATCATGAAAATCATTTTTTTCCAATAAACCAATATGGTACATTGCACTTTCTACCATAGCATCAGCAGTTGGACTTCCATATTTCTTTAATATTTCTTTTTCCAATGAACCAGAGTTTACTCCTATTCTTATTGGTATATTTTTTTCTTTTGCCTTTTGAACTACTTTTGCTACATTTTCATCAGCACCAATGTTTCCGGGATTTATTCTAAGTTTATCTATTCCATTTTCCATAGCTGCTAAAGCAAGCTTATAATCAAAATGTATATCTGCTGCCAATGGAATTGTTACTTTTTTCTTTATTTCTTTTATAGCCTCTGCTGCTTCCATATTATTTATAGTCATTCTTACAAGTTGGCATCCTGCTTCTTCCAGTCTTTTTATTTGGGCTACAGTAGCTTCTACATCACTTGTCATAGTATTTGTCATAGATTGAATAACAATATTATTCTCTCCACCTATTATTATATTCCCCACTTTTACTGCTCTTGTCTTTTTCATTATTCCATCTCCTAAACAAAGAAGTCCTGTTAAAAAACAGGACTTTTCTTATTTTTATTTTCTTGTTAAGTAACTCATAGGGTTCTCTGTTTTACCATTTTTTCTAACTTCAAAATGAAGGTGAGGTCCTGTCACTCTTCCAGACATTCCTGTTTTCCCTATTAATTCACCTTTATTAACATTCTGCCCAACTTTTACACCAATTTTATCTAAATGAGCATATCTAGTTTCATAACCATTAGAATGTTTCAGTATTATTATTTTTCCATATCCATTCATATATCCAGCATAACTTACTTTTCCAGTTTGAGCTGCACGTAAAGGTACATATCTTGCTTTTAAGTCTACTCCTGCATGGAATATATATCTTTTTAACACTGGATGGAATCTACTTCCATATGGACTGCTTACTCCTTTATATTCAACTGGGAATCTAAATCCTGCACTTGCAGTTACTGTCACTCCACCTCTTCCAGAATTAGCAAGAACTCTTACATCAGGATTTTTCAGGAAAATATCCTGTCCAACTTTAAGACTTTTTGCATCTACATCATTAAAAGCAGTTATATCATCAAGCTTCATTTTAAATTTTGAAGCTATCTTAGATAAAGAATCACCTTTTTGAACTTTATAAAATATTCCATTTTCAGAAACAATAGTTAATTCCTGCCCTATTTTTAAATTTTTTACAGAAACATTAGGGTTATTAGCAAGAAGCATAGTCATAGTCATCCCATTTGCTTCAGCTATTTCAGAAATTGTATCTCCCTGCTTGACTACATATTCGCTTTTTACAGGCAGCTTTTTTTCAGGTGTGACAACCTGATCAATAACTGTTTCTCTAATTCCTTCTTTATCTGTTTCAGAACTTCCTTCATCTTTTTTATCAAAACCTAATGGTTTATATTCATTTGCAAAATTATATTCTTTTTCAAATGTATAAAAACTATCTTTAAGCAGAGCTACTCCACCATTTTGTTCTTCAGTAGCATCATAATAATCTGCAAACTTCTTTAAATCCACCACTTCCTCTTTGAAAGGACTGGCAAGCTCTATTCCAAAATAAAAAACAACTGCTAATATTATAAAAACTTTTATTTTAGATTTCATTTTTAGTCCTCTTCTCCCCTTTTTCATAAAATTCTAAAAGCTTTTTATTGCTTTCTGTATTGAGTATGGTGTCTATAAGTTTTCTCGAAGCTGTGGCCCTGTCATACTGTGCCAAATATCTTCTTATACTCCAGATACTTTCTAATTCATTCTTTGGTATTAGAAGTTCCTCTTTTCTAGTTCCTGAACGCTGAATATCTATGGCTGGAAATATTCTTAATTCAGCTAGATTTCTGTCTAAATGTATATCACAGTTTCCTGTTGACTTAAACTCCTCATATATTATATCGTCCATCTTACTTCCTGTATCTACAAGAACTGTTGCTATAATTGTAAGACTTCCTCCCCCTCTTATATTTCTGGCAGTTCCAAAAAAATTCTTAGGATAATATAATGCTGTTGGGTCTATTCCTCCTGATATTAATTTTCCGCTTGAAGGAATAACTATATTATATGCTCTTGCAAGCCTTGTTAGAGAGTCCATAAGTATAACTATATTTTCTCCGTTTTCTACTTTTCTTTTTGCTCTTTCCAATATCATCTCTGTGACTTTTATATGATTTCTTGGGTCTTCATCAAATGTAGAAGCGAATACCTGTGCTCCTATTACTGATTCTTTTATATCTGTAACTTCTTCTGGTCTTTCATCTATCAGAAGTATCCATACTTCTGTTTCTTTATTCTGCTCTATCATTGAATTTGCTATACTGCTTATAAGCATAGTTTTTCCAGCTTTTGGAGGAGCTATTATCAAAGCTCTCTGCCCTTTTCCTATTGGTGCAACAAGGTCTATTATCCTTCCTGAAACATTTTTTCTGTCAGTCTCCAGAATAAATCTCTCAGTTGGATAAGCTGGTACAAGATCCTCAAATGGTACTCTTGACTCAGCAGCTTCCAGCGTTCCGCTGTTTACTAACAGCACTCTTCTTAGAGCATAGTTTTTTTCATCTCCAGAAGGTTCTCTCACCTCTCCAACTACTATATCTTCAGTTCTTAATTTAAATTTTCTTACTTGCGAGGCTGATACATAGACATCTTTTTCTACACTGGTATTTCTCAAAAATCCATAACCGTCAGGCAGAACTTCCAAGCTTCCCCAAGCAATATCTAATCCTTCTTTTTCTTCAATATCTTTTTCTATCAATTCTTTCAGTTCAGATTTTTTTATTCCATTTTTATATTCTATCCCCAATTGCTTTGCTATTTCTTGAAGTTCTTTTAAAAGAAATCTATCCAACTTATCCATATTCACCTCAGTTAATTTTAGTCTACAATATCACCATATAAAGTCCATGTTTTGCAATCATATATCTTTACATTTACAAAAGTTCCCTCTAAGGCTTTATCTCCTTTAAAAAGAACTATTTTATTAGTTGAAGTTCTTCCAGTAAGAACATCTTTATTCTTTCTGCTTTCTCCTTCTACTAAGATTCTCACTGTTTTACCCATATAAGTTTCACTTTCTGCTAATGAGCAGCTATTTTGAACTTCTATTAATCTCTGAAGTCTCTCTTTTTTAACTTCTGAGTCTATCTGTTCATCCATCTCAGCCGCTTTTGTTCCTTGTCTTATTGAGTACATAAACATAAATGAATTTTCAAATTGTATTCTTTTTACTACATCTAAAGTATCTAAGAAGTCTTCTTCAGTCTCTCCTGGGAATCCAACTATTATATCAGCAGTCAGAGCTACTCCAGGTATTCTTTCTTTTATTTTTTCAGCAAGAGCTATATACTGCTCTTTTGTATATCCTCTGTTCATCATTTTCAAAATTCTTGTAGAACCTGATTGCAATGGAAGATGCAGTGATTTTGCTATCTTATCATTTTTAGCTATAACATCTATTACTTCATCTGAAAAATCTCTTGGGTGAGGAGAAATAAATCTTACTAAGAAATCTCCTTCTACTTTGCATATTTCTTCTAAAAGTTTTGCAAAGTTGTCTCCATTTTTAAAATCTTTTCCATAAGAATTTACATTTTGCCCTAAAAGTATTATCTCTTTATATCCTTTTTCTGCATATTGTTTTACATCGTGTATTATTTCATCTAAAGGTACTGATCTTTCTCTTCCCCTTACATAGGGTACAATACAATATGTACAAAAATTATTGCATCCATAAGTTATTGAAATTGAAGCTGTTTTCTTCGAATCAAAGTCAGCATCCAATCTTGGAGGCAATTCATCTTCACAGTCAGTATAAATGACATGTTTATTTGTTTTATGTTCTATGTCATCTATTGCCTGAGGTATTCTTCCTATATTTTGATTTCCCATTATTATATCTATCTGAGGGAATTTTTTTAGTAGTTCTTTTCCCTGCTCCTGAGCAAAACATCCAGTAATTCCTATGATGCTTCCTCTTCTTTCTTTTATATGTTTTAGTTCTCCTAATTTTCCATATATTTGTGTTGCTGCTCCTTCTCTTACTGTACATGTATTAAGAAAAATTGCGTCTGATTCCTCTATATTTTCAGTTATTTCATATCCTATATTTTGAAAGATTTTCTTTATCTTAGCACTTTCATTTACGTTCATCTGACATCCATATGTTATAATCGATGCTTTTTTCACTCTATTCCTCCTAAAACTATTGCTGCTTATGTCTATTTTTTATTATAACAATTTTTTTACTGTTTTACAAACAATAAAATAAAAAAAGTATTATCTTTTCATAATAATTACTCAGATTTTTTCTGAACAAAAGAATATTAGGACAACCTTTTAAATTTTATCATTTCTTTATGACCTGAATGTGTCAAAAGCTTTTATCAAATAAAAAATTTCTTGAAGATTTAAATAAATATTCTTCAATGTTGTTATGTGCATTATGAATGATATAATATAAAAAAAGGAGATGATAAAAGCATGATTTATCAAGGAAAAATATTTAATAATCGAAAAATTGTAATCAGCCGTTTATTAGCATATGGCTTTGTTAAAAAAGATGAACAATATATTTACTCAATAAATTTAATGGAAAACTCTTTTAATTTAAATGTAATTATAAAAGAAACAAATGAAATAGAGATAAAAATTATAGATATAGAAACTAATGATGAGTATACTCCAGTTTATGTCCAAAGTATAAATGGAGGATTTGTTGGAAAAATACGAAAAGAATATGAAGCAATACTTAGTGATATTGTTGAAAAATGTACAATAAAAGATATATTTAAAAGTGATTATGCAAAAAAAATTATAAAATACATTGCAGAAAAATATAAGGATGAACCTGAATACTTATGGGATAAAACTCCAAACAATGCAGTTTTTCGTGAAAAATCAACTGAAAAATGGTATGCAGCTTTATTAGAAGTTGAAAAAAGTAAAATTGGGATAAATGAAGAGGGAAAAATTGAAATTATTGATTTGAAAGCAGCACCAGATAAAATATTTTCTCTTGTGGATAATGTCAATTATCTTCCCGGCTACCACATGAACAAAAAACATTGGTTTACTATTAAATTAGATGGTTCTATTTCAATTAAAACAATTTATACATTGATAGATGAAAGCTTTAATATTATTAAGAAAAAATAAATTTTAATTTTTTTATTAAACTTAATCATCTATAATTTTTGCATTATGGGAAATAATTAAAAGAAAAAATCTCCCTTTTAAATAATTCTAAAAGGGAGACTCATATCAAACCTACTCAATTAAAGTGATAAGATTTTTACATCATCAGCAACTTTTAATTCTGCTCCTGTTGATGCTTTTATATCTTCGATTGAAGAATATGGACTTACTTCAATAAGAAGTAATCCTTCTGGAGTTACTTTTATAACACCTTTTTCAGTGATTATTAAGTTTACTTGTCCAGCAGCTGTTAATGGAAGATCACATTTATCAAGGATTTTTACTGCTCCTTTAGCTGTATGTTCCATAGCAACTATAACTTCTTTAGCTCCAACTACAAGGTCCATAGCTCCACCCATTCCCGGAACCATTTTTCCAGGAACCATCCAGTTTGCTAGGTTTCCTTCTTTATCTACTTGAAGAGCTCCAAGAACAGTAGCATCTACGTGTCCTCCTCTTATGATTCCAAATGAAGTACAAGAATCAAAGAATTGTGCTCCTGGAAGAACAGTTACAAACCCTGCTCCAGCGTTTACTATATCTTTATCTTCTTTTCCAGGTTCTGGAGCTGGTCCTACTCCAATAATTCCATTTTCTGATTGGAATACAACCTCTATTCCTTCTGGTACATAGTTAGCTACTAGAGTAGGAAGTCCTATTCCTAAGTTTACTACATATCCATCTTTAAATTCTTGTGCAACTCTTTTTGCAATATATTCTCTTACTAATTTTTTATCTAATTCCATTTCTTGCTTCACCTCTCCTATTTAACTATGTAGTCTACGAATATTCTAGATGTCATTACATGATCTGGGTCGATTTCTCCCACTTTTACTAATTTTTCTGCAAAAACTATAACTGTATCTGCTGCTGTTGCCATCATTGGGTTAAAGTTTTTAGTTGTTTTAGCATAAATAACATTTCCTAATTCATCAACCACAGAACCGTTTAAAAGTGCTACATCAGCTCTTAGAGGTTTTTCTAAAATATATTTTTTTCCATCTACTGTAATAATTTCTTTTCCTTCTTCAACAATAGTTCCTATTCCTGTTGGTGTTAAGATTCCTCCAAGTCCATTTCCTCCAGCTCTTACTCTTTCAGCTAATGTTCCTTGAGGTGCTAATTCAACTTCCATTTCACCAGTCTGCATTCTTCTTCCAGTTTCTGGGTTTGTTCCGATATGAGAAGCAATTACTTTTTTAACTTGATTGTTAACAACAAGTCTTCCAATTCCTCTGTCTGGGAATCCTGTATCATTACCTATAACAGTAAGGTCTTTTACACCTTTAGCTACTAAAGCATCTATTATTTTTTCTGGTGTTCCTACTCCTAGGAATCCTCCAATAAAAACTGTCATTCCATCTTTTACATGAGATACAGCTTCTTCCATTGAAACTAATTTGTTTTTCATTTTGCCCTCCTAACACTTTTTTTATTTAAATATTTCTCCGGCTTCCTTGTACCATAGAAGTAAATCTAAACTATCCATAGATATATCTATATAATCACAATAAGCTTTCATCTTTTCTTCGATCTCTAAATATAATTTAGGAGTCAGAGATTTGGGAATTTCTTCCAACACTTCTAATTTTACTAAATTTTTCAGGATATGTCTATCTAAAATCGAAATTTTCTTTCCGAATCCGACGTTTCTCAGAAAATGACTGGCTTCTTTATAGGCCATCCCTTTAATATTTTTTACTATCCATTCTCTCTTTTCATTTACATCAGAAATACTTTTGAAAAAATCTTTTGTTACTATTTTTCCGTTTTTATCTTTCATCTGTTCCCTGAGAGTAACAAGATATTTTGCTTTATTATTTTTAAATCTTACTATATTTAAATATTCCACCATCTCTTCAGCAGTTCCATTAAATAAAAGTCCGTTATCTCTAAGAGTTGTAATAGCCTTCCATGCATTTACTGCTTTAGACTGAGGTGTAAGGATACAGAAAGAAAGCTCTGTATGAATCTCCTCGTTGCTTCCTTTCTCCCATACATTCTTAAAATCTTTTAATCTTTTTTCTATTTCATCTTTTTTTTCTTCGTATATTTTTTTTATTTCATAAAAATATTCATTTTTTTTCATTCTATACCTAGAACAACAAGAATCCTGCTGAGATAATTACTCCTGAACATAGAAGTACTATCAGACAGTATCCCATGATATCTTTAGCCCCTAGTCCTGCTATACCTAAAGCTGGTAAAGCCCAGAACGGCTGAATCATATTTGTCCAAGCATCTCCCCAAGCAATAGCCATAGCTGATTTTGCTGTAGTTACACCTATAGCAACACCTGCCGGCATTACAATTGGAGCTTGAACTGCCCATTGTCCTCCTCCAGAAGGTACAAAGAAGTTTACGATTCCTGCACTTAAGAATGAGAATAGTGGGAATGTTTTTGGTGTAGAAATATTTACGAAGAAATTAGACATTAATATAGCCAATGATGAACCATCAGCATTTGCTCCTGTCATGATACCCATAATTCCAGCATAGAATGGAAATTGTAGAAGTATTCCTGCTGCCCCTTTAGTTGCTTCACCAAAGGCATTTATGAATTTTCTAGGTGTTCCATGAAGGATGATTCCTGTAAATAGGAATATAAAGTTAACTAGGTTAAGGTTAAGATTGAATCCTTTAGTAACAAAATATTGAAGGATATAAGCCCAACCCATAACTCCTAAAATTATAGAAACAACTTTACTGTTTTCTATTTTTTCAGCTGGAGTCATATTTTCACGAATTAAAACTTTTTCTTCAGGTTCTTCCAATAATTTTGGATCAACAGTAACAACTTCATTTTCAGCTGGATACATAGCTCTGTTTACTAATGGAAGCATTATGATAAGTGCTCCAAGAATAAATAAGTTCATTGGTGAAAATATAGTTAAACTTGTTGGAATATTTTCAGTTACAGCACCAGCAGTTTGTTTAGAAAGAGCTGCAACACTGTCACTTGCCACTTGTAAAGGAATAGATCCAGATAATCCTCCATGCCACACTAAGAATCCTGTGTAAGCTGAAGCTATAAGAAGTCTGTAGTCTACACCTTTTACTTTTTTAGCTATTTCTTTTGCAAAAATAGCTCCTATAACCAATCCAAATCCCCAGTTCAATATACATGCTATAGTAGAAACTAAAGTTACTACAACAATAGCCTGTCTCGGACTAGATAATTTAGATGCCATATTTGATAATATCTTTTTAAATACACTTGAGCTAGCCATTGTATGTCCAGTTACAAGCACTAATGCCATCTGCATTGAGAATGCCAGTAATGACCAGAATCCATTTGTCCAGTGACCAATAACTCTCATTGGTGATTGTTTAGTGAAAATAACTGCTCCTGCAAATACAATAAATGTCAGCATTGCACAGAAAATATATGGATCTGGCAAATACTTTTGCATTAAAGAAACACAGAAAGATGTAAATCTTTTAAATGCTCCTTGTTTAGTTTGTTGATTGTTCATTTCTTTCCTCCCTCATAATCTTTAAATTTGAAACCGAAATTTCCTATTATAAGTATATACTCATCACTATCCAAAGTCAATATATTTAATCACATCTATAACACGATTGGTCCACAATACGTGAAATGCCTCTATTATTTATTTATACTTCCTCTGCTTCCAGTGCTTCATCATCATAAACATCTTTTATATCCTCAGCTTTTTTAGCCAACTCAAACCAGAAGTTTACGACTTTATCTTCAGAAAAATATACTCCAAATTTACTCTTATGATTTTCAAGTATCCCTCTTACAATAGACAGACCTAATCCATGCCCGTCTCTGTCTCTAACTTTATCTAATCTATAGAACGGTGTCCAGATACTATCTAAATCCCCTTCTGTCAATCGATCTGTTTCATTACTTACAATTATTCTTTCCTTGTTTCCAAGATCTTCTGTACTGATAATTACATCTCTTTCTCCAGAAGAATATTTAAGAGCATTTACCACGAGATTATCCAATACTCTTTCAATATATTTTTCATCACATAAAACAAAAATTTCCTTGCTTCCATTATAAATTATTTTCTTGTATTTAGAAGAATATTTGTCTCTTATATCCTTTATCATAGGATAAAAATTAACTTCCTCTATATCCATTTTAAAATATCCTGATTCCATTTGTGATATAAGCAAAAGCTCTTTAACAAGAGAATCCATTTTCAAACTTTCTTCCATAATGACTTCACAATAGAAATTTTTATCCTCTTCATTTGCAACATTTTCTACCAGTCCCTGAGCATATCCTTGGATTATTGATATAGGTGTTTTCAGTTCATGGCTGACACTTGCTATAAATTCTTTTCTTAATTTATCCAATCTTTTTTCATTTTCAATGTCTATCATAAGCTTCTTATTGACTTTGTTTAGCTCATCTATACTTTTTTCCAGTGTTTCTCCCATTCGGTTAATAGAATAACCTAGTTCTCCAATTTCATCCTTGCTGTCTTTTTCAAACTTCCTGTTGAAATCAAGTTCTGATATTTTCTGAGTTATCTCTTTTATTTCCAGTATAGGATCAGTCATTTTTTTAGAAAATATAAAGGACATGGATGACCCTATTATCAGAGCCAGTACAATTATTAAAAGGTGATATCTTGTAGATATCTCCAGTCCTTCCTGAATAAAACTTAGAGGCGTTATTATCTCAATATACCTGTCACTTCTGTAAGGCATAAAAAGTATTAGGACTTTTCCTCTATAATCAAGAAGAGTTATTTCTTCAAAAACATATTCGTTACCTTTAAGTTTTTCTGCTATGCTGTCTATTTCACCTTTGGAAAGTATTGATTCTGTCTCCAGTCTGTAAAGTTCTTGATTTTTTTTTATAAGTATGGCAACATTTGAATGCATTTCAAGATTTTGAAAATCTATGACATATTTAGGATCGACAAGTATTTTTCCCAGTTCTACAAGTTTTTCTTTCTTGTTTTTTATATAGAATTTTTCCAGATATATACTGTTTGTTACTAATAATCCTAGAATTATCATAACTACTACACTGAACATCAGGAAAAATATCTTCCATCTTATCTTCATTTGTCTCCCTCGAATTTATATCCAAATCCTCTTACTGTCTGAATAAAATTATCTCCTATTTTCTTTCTCAATCTTTTTATATGTGTATCTACAGTTCTTGAATCACCAAAGTAATCCCATCCCCATACTGAGTTCAAAATCTTTTCTCTGGACAGAGCCAGTCCTTTGTTCTCTATAAAGAAATATAAAAGGTCATATTCTTTAGGAGTTAGCTCCAGCACTACATCCCCTAATTTTACTTCTCTCTTAGAAGTATCAATAACAAGATCTCCAAATTCTAAATATGTTTTATCTACTATTTTCCCATCTCTTCTCAGCAAGGCTTTTACTTTTGCTACTAACAATTTAGGATTGAAAGGCTTTATCATATATTCATCAGTTTCAAGTTCAAATCCAAATAACTGATCACTTTCATCAGCTCTAGCTGTAAGCATGATAATAGGAACCTGAGATTCTTCTCTTATTTTTCTGCATACACTCCAACCATCTATTTTCGGCATCATTATATCCAGAATAACAATATCATATGTAGTCTGGAAAAAGAGTTCAAGTCCCTCTTCTCCGTCTCCAGCTTCATCTACACTATATCCTTCTCTCACAAGGTAATCCTTTATGAGCTTTCTTATTTTCCATTCATCATCTACTACGAGTATCTTTTTCATAAAGCCCCCCAATCAAAAATCTTTTCCTTACTTAATCATTTTATTCAAAGTGTATAAAAGTTCTGTGATGACTCTGTCTTCATTTCCTGATTTTATATCCCTTACTATACAATTTTTTATATGTGATTCAAGTACTAATTTTGACACTCCATCAAGTTCTCCTTTTACTAGAGATATCTCATTTAATACTTCGTTGCAATGTTCTTCCTCTACAAGCTCTTTTATCTTTCCTACCTGTATTTCTATCTTTTTTATCATTTCAGGCAGATCTTCCTTTATTTTTTTACTTGTTTTATCAATCATTTTATTTAGTGTCTGTACAAGTTCAGAGATTATTTCATCTTCAGCTCCTGCTTTTATATCATTGACTACACAATTTCTTATGTGAGATTCAAGTATTAATTTTGACACTCCATTTAAGGCAGATTTTACAGATGATATCTGATTAAGAACATCATCACATCCGACTTTATTACCAAGCATTTTTCCTATTCCTCTTATTTGTCCCTCTATCCTGTTTATCCTCGCTTCTAATTTCCTTTTGAATGCTGGACATTCTTTGCTCATACATTCGTCAGATATGCAGGTTCTCTTTAGCTTCTCCATCTTTGATCCCCCTTGTTACTGCTTTTTAAAGTTTTTAAGCCTCAATGCATTAGTTACTACTGAAACAGAACTCATAGCCATTGCTCCTCCTGCTATCATAGGATTCAAAAGATGTCCTGTGAAAGGATAAAGCACTCCAGCAGCTATTGGTATTCCTAAAGTATTGTAAATGAAAGCCCAGAATAAATTTTGCTTTATATTTCTTATAGTAGCATTGCTTAAATCCATTGCTGTAAGTACATCTTTTAGATTTCTCTTCATCAATACAATATCTGCACTTTCCATAGCAATATCAGTTCCGCCTCCTATAGCTATTCCTACATCAGCTTGTACCAAAGCTGGAGAGTCATTTATTCCATCTCCTACCATAGCTACATTATATCCTTCTTCCTGTAATTCTTTTACTTTCAAATATTTATCTTCTGGTGTTACTTCAGCAAATATCATATCTATTCCAACTTGTTTTCCTATTGCTTCAGCTGTTATCTTATTATCTCCAGTAATCATCCCAATTTTATATCCTCTTTCTTTCAATTCTTTGATAGTGTCCACAGCTTCTTCTTTCATTACATCAGCAACTGCTATTATACCTAAGAATTTTCCATCTATAGCCATATACATTGGAGTTTTTCCTTGTGATGCCAATTCATCCAATTCTTTTTTCATAGTTATTTCTATATTTTTAGCTTTCATCAGTTTGACATTTCCTATCAAAACTTCACTTTCTTCTATTTTACCATATACTCCCTGTCCAGTTATAGAAATAAAATCATTTACTTGTGGAAATATAAGTCCTCTATTTTTTGCCTCTTCTACAATAGCCTCTCCTAATGGGTGCTCTGAGTGTAATTCAAGAGCTCCAGCTATTTGTAAAGTATCATTTTCTTTATACCCTTCCATAGTCAAAATATCTGTAACTTTTGGTTTTCCTTCTGTTAATGTTCCTGTTTTGTCAAAAACTACAGTATTTACTTTGTGAGCTTTTTCCAGAGCTTCTCCAGATTTTATCAATATTCCCAATTCTGCTCCTCTTCCTGTTCCTACCATTATAGCTGTAGGAGTAGCAAGTCCTAATGAACATGGGCATGCAATTACCATTACAGAAATAAAAATAGTAAGTGCAAAGATAGAAGGAGTATTATTTATTTCTACAATACCACGACTTCCTAGATAATACCAGATAATTCCTGCTGCTGTTGCTATAATCATTACTATTGGAACAAAATAAGCTGATACCTTATCTGCTATTTTAGCAATAGGAGCTTTTGAACCTTGAGCATTTTCTACCAGTTTTATTATTTTAGATATCACAGTATCTTTACCAACTGCTGTTGCCTCTATTTTAAGACTTCCATTTTTGTTGATACTTGCACCATAGACTATATCCCCTGCTGCTTTATCTATCGGAATACTCTCTCCAGTAAGCATAGACTCATCTACTGTACTGTTTCCATCTATTACTTTTCCATCTACTGGGATACTTTCTCCAGGTTTTACTAAAAGAATCTCGCCTTTTTCAACTTCTTCTATATCTACCTGTACTATCTCGCCATTTCTTACAAGGTTGGCTTTTTTGCTTTTTAAACTCATAAGTTTTTTTATAGCCTCTGAAGTTTTTCCTTTACTTACACCTTCCAGATATTTCCCTAAAAGTATAAGAGCAAGAATAACTACTGCTGATTCATAGTATAGAGAATGTACATAATGGTAATTCCCTTCTGCTATCTTAAAAGTTCCATAAATACTATAAAGTAAGGCTGATCCTGTTCCTGTAGCTATCAAAGAATCCATACTTGGACTTCTCATAAATAATTGTTTAATTCCTACAGTATAGAATCTTCTTCCTATATATACCACTGGCAGAGCAAGTATAAACTGTATAATTGCAAAATTCAGTGGATTGATATCAGGTGAAATAATAGAAGGAACTGGAAGTCCTACCATTGTTCCCATTGCTATGTAAAAAACAATAGCAGAAAAAACAATTGCTATTTTAAATTCTAAAAACTCCCTTTTTAGATGTTCTTCCTTTTCTTTGTCCTTTAGGTTTTCAGAAGATTCCTCATGCTTTGTTCCAGTATATCCCATTTTTTTCATTACTTCAAGGATTTCTGAAAGTTTAATAACATCTGAATCATAAACAATTTTTCCTCTGCTGTTTGCTAAGTTTACTATTACTGATTTTACTCCATTAAGCTTTGAAACTTTTTTTTCTATTTTATTAACACAGACCTGACAGCTTATTCCATCTATATCCAGCTCCACATCTTTCAAGTCTGATTCTTCTTCTATTTCATATCCTAATTTTTTTACAACTTCCGTTATTGTCTCATCTTTCAATAGAGATTCATCATAATCCACTGAAAGTTTTTCTGTAGAAAGATTTACTACGGCTTCTTTCATTCCATCTAATTTTGATAGTTTCTTTTCTATCTTATTGACACAAACTTGGCAGCTCACGCCGCCAAGCTGATAACTCTTTTTCATTATTCCTCAACCTCATATCCCGCATCATCCAGCGCTTCAACTATTTTTTTAAAATCATATCCCTCTGGGATATCAACAGATGCTTCTCCAATTTTTACATCTAACAATTCTACTCCATCTAATCCCTCTAAAGCTTCCTTTACATGTGCCACACATTTCTGACAACCCATTCCATCTATTTTTATTACTTTTTTCATAAATTATCCCTCCTGATTTTTCATTATAGGGTATACCCCTATTTCATAGTAACTCAATTTTATATAAAAGTCAATATGTTTTAATGAATTTTAACCATATACCCCTATATTAACCTTCAGAAAAAATTAAATTTTATTTTTTCACTATTCTATATTAATTATTTGAAATATGTTGTTATTATCCTCTTATTTTTTTATTTTTATATAAACTTTAATTAAGAAAAATAAATTTTAAAACTTTATTTTTGTTTCAATTTGCTCTATAAATTTTATTTTTATTTTTGACAAATTTGATTCTTTTTGGTATAATTTCAATCATTAAGTATTAATTTAATATGTTAGCGGAGAAAAGTGAAAGCTAAGATAAATCTATGGAAAGCCATGGACTTATTTTAGTTTATTTTTTTTGTAAAAATATTGTAAAAAAACTGGTAAAAATTTGAAAAATATATTATTATCTAAAAGGTGATTTTTAAGAATTGGAGGAAGATAAAATGACAAAGAATTTTGCTCATAGAGGATTTAGTGGAAAATACCCTGAAAATACCATGCTTGCTTTTGAAAAAGCTATAGAAGCTGGTGCTGATGGAATAGAACTTGATGTTCAGCTCACTAAAGATGGAGAGGTAATTATTATCCATGATGAAACAATAGATCGTACTACAGATGGAAAAGGATTAGCAGCAGATTATACTTATGAAGAGTTATGCAGATTTGATGCTTCATTTATCTATCGTGGTCAAATGGGATTTAATAAGATTCCTACACTGAGAGAGTATTTAGAACTTGTAAAAGATAAAAATATTGTAACTAACATTGAACTTAAAACAGGAATTCTTGAATATATTGGTATTGAAGAAAAAGTATGGGAGCTTATACAGGAATATAAATTGGAGAAAAAAGTTATAATATCAAGCTTCAACCATTACAGTATCCTTCGTATGAAAAAAATAGCTCCTGATTTAAAATATGGACTTTTATCTGAAACTTGGTTTGTAGATGCTGGTAAATATACTCATGAGCTAGGTATTCAATGCTACCATCCTGTTCACTATAATTTAGTTCCTGAAGTTATAGAGGAAATCAAAAAATATGGAATAGAAATAAATACATATACTGTAAATAAAGAAAAAGATATGCGTTATCTTATTGAAAAAGGAATAGATATTATCATTGGAAATTTTCCTGATCTGGCAGGAAAAATAATTAAAGAATATAAATAAATTTTTATATAAAAACACTGGGAGGAGTTAATATGGACCAATTTGAATTTCTATTGGAGAGAATCAATGGAATAATATGGGGAAAATGGCTTGTTTTTATTTTATTGGGACTTGGAATACTTTATACTTTTACAAATGGTTTTATCCAAGTAAGATACTTTGGGTTTATCATGAAGAAAACACTTATTGAATCTTTTAAATCTAGAAATGAGGAAAAAGGTGAAGGATCTATCCCTTCTTTCAAAGCAATGATGGTAACTCTTGCTGGAAATGTAGGTGGAGGAAATGTTGTTGGTATAGCTACTGCTATCACTGCTGGTGGTATGGGTGCTGTATTCTGGATGTGGGTAGCTGCATTTTTCGGAATGGCTTTGAAATATTGAGAAATCGTTCTTTCTCAGCTGTATCGTGGAAAAGATTCAGAAGGAAATATCTTGAGTGGACCTATGTATTATATCAGAGATGGACTGAAAATGCCTTGGCTTGGAGTAGTTATTGCTGTACTTATGTGTACAAAAATGATGGGAGCAAACCTTGTTCAGTCTAATACTATTGCTGGAATTTTAAATTCTAACTACAATATTCCTACTTATATTACTGGAATAATTTTGATCTGCCTCCTAATGGCTATTACTCTTGGAGGACTAAAAAGAGTTGCTAATATAGCTACTGCTCTTGTTCCAATAATGTCGATTTTCTATATATGTGCTGGAATTTTAGTTATTTTATTAAATGCACATCAGGTTCCTGCTATATTTGCTACTATTTTCAGAGAAGCATTTTCTTTAAAAGCTGCTGCTGGAGGTACTGGTGGATATGTTATGGCAAGAGCTCTTCAATATGGTATCACTCGTGGTATGTATTCTAATGAGGCTGGAGAAGGAACTGCACCTTTTGCCCATGGTTCTGCAATAGTTGAACATCCTTGCAGAGAGGGAATTGCTGGTGTTACAGAAGTTTTCCTAGACACTATCATAGTTTGTACTATCACAGCTCTTATTGTTGGAGTTACTGGACTTTACAAAACAGATACTCCAGGTTCTGTTATGGCTATTGAAGCATTTGGTACTGTATGGTCACCATTGAAGCATGCTGCAACATTATCTTTATTGATTTTCTGTTTCACTACTTTAATGGGACAATGGTTCAATGCTGCTAAAAGTTTTACTTATGCTTTTGGTCCTGAAGTAACTGCTAAATGCAGATATGTGTTCCCTTTCCTATGCATTATTGGATCAATCACTAAAATCAGCCTTGTTTGGACTATTCAAGACTTGGCTATGGGATTAGTTGTTATTCCTAACATGATAGCATTGGTTGTTTTATTCCCTAAAGTTGTTGAGCAGACTAAAGATTATTTCTCAAATCCAAAATTTTATCCGGGAGATAAATAACTAACAATAAAAATGGATGTCTTCTAATATAAACATAATTTAGAAGTCATCCGTTTTTTATTTTATATTTATGTAAAAGAAAAAAGGGCTTAAACCCTTTTTTCAATATACAAAAAGATTATTTTTTTATACTCAGTATATGATTTACTGACTTTTCTATTCTCTGTAACCCATCTTCTACTTTTTTAATAGAGCATCCTACATTAAGTCTCAAGAAGTATCTTCCCTCTTCTCCGTAAGTCAGTCCCGGCATTATTGCTACTCCCCCAATATCAATAAGATACTTTTGAAACTCTTCATTTGAAATCCCTAATCCTGAAAAATCTATCCATGCAAAATATGAACCTTGTGGAATTTCACATTTTAATAATGGAATATTTTTTTCCAGATACTCTTTTACATATTTTATATTATTTTCTGTATATTTTACCAGTTCATCTACCCAGTATCCACACTTGTCATAGGCTGCTATTGTAGCTATTACTGCAAGTATTGAAGGTGATGAAAGAGCATCTCTATTTTTTAATATTCTTAAAAATTCATCTCTGTCACTTTGATTTGTTATAAACAGATATGATCCGCACAATGCTGGTATATTAAAAGTTTTTGAAGCTGATGTACATAAAACTATATTATCTATATAATCTCCTGCCTGTGATAAAATAGGTTTATGTTTCCCTCTATAAATTATATCCATATGTATCTCATCTGAAATTATAAAAACATTGTACTTTTTACATATCTCTATCATTTTTTTTAGTTCTTTTTCAGTCCATACTTTACCAGTAGGGTTATGAGGACTGCATAAAAGAAATATTTTTGCTTCTTTGCATTTAGATTCAAAATCATCAAAATCTATTTCATATCCATTTTCAACTTTTTTCAATGGTGAAGTGAGAAGTTTTCTCTCATTATCTCCTATCACTTTAAAAAATCCGTCATATCCTGGAGTATTTATCAACACTCCATCACCTTTTTTAGACTTCATTTCAATAAACTTTGATACTGCATAGATTACGCTCGGGCTGTATACTATCCACTCTTTATCTATCTGAAAATCAAATCTTCTGTTATACCATCCCTCAATGGAATTTTTAAAATCATCATGATTCCATCTGCTGTATCCAAATATTCTGTGATTTATTCTTTTTATAAGAGCATCTACTATCTCTTCTGGAGATTCCAGATCCATATCTGATATAGTGAAAGGAAGAAGATCATCCTTTCCAAATCTGTCTTTTACATAATCCCATTGAGTACAGTAAGTCCCTCTTCTATCCTTTACTTCATCAAATCTCATTATTCTCACCATTCTGATTATTTTTTCATTAATTTTTCTAATTTATTTTTTACAACATGTACTTGAGGTCCTATTACTACCTGAAGATTTGTATCATCTAATTTTACTACTGCTATTGCCCCAGTTGCTTTTATTTCATCTGAATCTACAACTGACATATCTTTTACAACCATTCTAAGTCTTGTGATACAGTTATCAAGAGAAACAATGTTATCTTTTCCACCTAGAGCTTTTAACATTCTCTCTTCATCATATCCACCTAATTTTACATTATCTCCTTCAGTTATAGCTTCTCTTCCTGGAGTTTTTAAATTAAATTTCAATATTGCATATTTGAATACTGTATAATAAACTACAAACCATACAGCACCTACTAAAAGAACTAAATACCATTTTGTTCTTGTTCCTTGTAATACTCCAAATACTATAAAGTCTATAAGGTTTCCATCAGTATTTCCAATTGCTACCTTTAATATTCCCATCATCATAAATCCAAGTCCAACCATGATGCAGTGGAAAACATATAAAACTGGTGATAAGAAAAGGAATATAAATTCTAACGGCTCTGTTATTCCACCAATTACACAAGCTACAAGTCCAGAAGCAAGAAGTCCTTTTATTTTTTTTCTGTTTTCAGGTCTTGCAGTATTATATATTGCTAAAGCTATTGCTGGAAGTCCAAACATATATGAAGGCATTTTTCCTTGAGAAAGGAATTTTGTTACATTAGGATCAAGTATTCCATCAGCAAACTGTTTGTAGAATATTGTAAGAGCTCCTGAAACAACTTCTCCGTTTACTACTGCCTCTCCACCAGCTGGTGTAAATCTTATCATAGCAACTAATATATGATGTAATCCAAATGGTCTTAACAGCCCTTCTCCAGCTCCAAAAAGGAATGGTCCGAAAGCTCCAGCTTTTCCTATCATTTTTCCTACACCCATAATCATATTATTAAAGAAAGGCCAGATGAATGGAATTAATAAACTGATAACTCCAACTATTACTGCTGTAGCAATAGGTACAAATCTTGCTCCACCAAAGAATGCAAGTGCATCAGGAAGTTTGATTTCGCAGTATCTGTCATGAATTTTATAAACGATTATACCAATTAAAACTCCACCAAGAACTCCAACATCAATACTTTGAATACCAAGAACCATAGACTGCCCTGCTGCTTTCATATTTTCAGGTGTAGCTAAAGTTCCAGTTGCTTTTAAGAAGAAGTTAACTGATAAGCTCGACATAGCAAATCCCACATATCCAGAAAATGCTGCTACCCCTTTATCTTGTCTAGCAAGTCCTAATGGTATAGCCATTGCAAACATAACTGGTAAATTTGAAAATGCAAATGAACCTATTGTTGCCATAAATTCAAAGAATATTTTTAGAATAGGATTCTTTAAAAATGGAAGTATTTCAGCTGTTACTGAACTTGCAAATGAACTTCCTATCCCTAACATGATACCACAAGCTGCTAATAGTGATACTGGCAGCATAAATGTTTTTCCTAATCCTTGAAAAAATTCCCAAAAACTAACTTTTTTATTCATCTTTTCCTCCAAAGTCTTTTATTTTATAGCTATTATATCTCAATAAACTCCTAAAGTTAATATACATACTTTTTCATATTTTTTTGAAAAAAAGTTTTACTGCAAAATCATATATTAAAGAAATAAAAAAAACAGCTATTATAAGTTTTTCAACCTATCTCAACTGTCTTTTACTATATTATCTCTTTTTTAAATTAAGATGTGTCTTTCTGTAAATTGTATATCCATTTTTCCCTTTTTCCTTTGTTTGATATAGTGCTGTATCTGCATTCCTATAAATATCCTTAAACTCTTTTCCAGCTTCTGGAGTAACAGCAATTCCAATACTTGCTGACATATCCCAAGAAGATGAATTATTCTCATATTTAATATTTAATGCTTTAGATACCTCTTTAGCTTTTCTATCAACCCACTCTGTATTTATAATAGGAGTAAACACTACAAATTCATCTCCTCCAACACGCCCCATTATAGTGCTTTCTTCCCCAAGACTCTCTTTAATAACTCTAGTAAATTCTTTGATGCATGAATCTCCAAACAAGTGTCCGTAGTTATCATTTGCCTGTTTAAAATTATCAATATCAAAAATAAATAAAGCATATTTTTGAGTTGGTGATTTCAGAAGTTTTTTACTTATCAGTCGCTCTGTAGCCTTTTTATTATAAAATCCTGTCATTTCATCAATTTCAGCTTTTTCTTCTTTTTTCTTTTCCTCATTAATATTTTTTCTATATGTGAACATATGAATAGAATTATCTTCTGGAGAATAAAAAATGTATGCATCTACTCTCATCCAAATATAGTTTTCCTCATCTTGAAGCGTCATAAACTCGTAACGTAGATGTCTGTTTCCTTTCTCATATTCCCTGATCACGTTTTTAGGAGAAAAAATAGATACATATCCCTCTCTGTATTCTTCTTTTATCTGCCTTTCTGCTATTACAAATAATCCTTGATCATAAGGAAGTCCCTTAGCTCCAATAGATTCAAAATATTTTACAGTATTTTCTCCAATATACGTATTTTCAGTAATATTCAGTTCATTTATGTTATCATAAAGCTGCTCTGTTGATCTTCTGAAAACAGCTTCTCTTTCTTCTACTAATTTTGTAATTTGTTTATTAAAATTTCTGATTACAGCAGTAATTACAACAAGTACAATCAGAATAATAAATGTAATTATAAGACATACCTGAAAAAGATTGTGTCTCATTTCAGAAATCAATCGTCCAGTATTTTGTTTAACAATAAGGTGCCATGATAATTCTGGAATATAACGAGTTACTATATAATTTTTATCAATGGGACTTTCACTAGATTCTGTCCACATTTCCAAATTTGCAAAATCCTCCTTCCACGCTAGTATATCTTTCTTTATACTGTTTTGTCCATAAATCTCAAACCAGTTTTTCTCTTCATATCCTGTATAAGTAGTTGATATCTCTATAGTTCCTTTTTTATCAATTAAATAAGTTTCCAACTTAAATTTCTTTTCATAGCTTAACAGCAACTCTTTCAAATGCTCTATTCGCATTCCTACTCCAATTATTCCTAGAACATTTCCAGAATGATCTTTTACTTTGCAGTTTACAAAAACCGTAATTGCATTATCTGCACCTTTTACTTCATCATTGTCTATATTCAAAGAATAATCCTGATTACTTTCTAAAAGACTGAAAAACCATATATTTTCAGGATTATCTTTATTTAAAACACGATCTAATCCTCTAAAATTATAATAATTTTTCGTAATAGCAGAAGCTAAAAATACAGAATCAAAACCATATCTCTCTTGATATATTTTCAGATATTTTTGAGTAGTCTGAATATATTTTTCATTGCCAAAATACTTTTCCTCTTCTGATAAATGATTTACTAACAAACTGTCATGTGCCATAGTCAGAGAAACATTTACAGGCTTTGCAAACATAGATGTCAATTGATAATAAATTCCTTCTGCTGTAAGAGAAGATACCTGTTCTATATTATCTAGAGATGCTTTATAATTAGCTTGATAACTAAGCATTGCTGTCAGTGAAAATCCAACTATTAAAATAATACTGACCAATATATTAGTCTTCAAAAGCTTATTTCTTTTCAAAATATTTGTTCCCCCTTTAATCTCATTCTAAAATTATTTACTCTTATAGATTTTATAATTATAGCAAATAATTTATAAAAAGTCCATTAAACAATTTTGTTTTAAAGGTATAAATTGAAGTTATGCTATTAAATACTAATATATTCTATTTTTCATTTTTTAAAAGAATTTTTATTTTATTTCTTATATCATCAGATTTTTCCAATCCAATTATTTCATTGAGAAGTTTTTTCTTCTCTATCAATCTTATTAATTCAGATATAACTTTCAAATGTTCTATTTTGTTTCTGGCAGCAAGAAGAAATAAGATATCTGCATCTTCCTCTTCATCTACTTTTATTCCTTGTTTTGAAACTATAAGAGTTATTCCCGGCTTCAAACAATTTTCTTTTTCCTTGTCATAACAGAATAATATTCTTTTATCTATGAAGAGATATCTTCCAAATTTTTCTACCATATCTTTTAGATTATATATACTCTTCTCCTTTATACATTTTTCTTTCAATAAAATATTCAGACCAGTTTCTAAAGCTTCACTGAAAGTTATTCTCTCATGGGAAACATATATACGATTTCTTCCTAAAAGTCTTATCAACCCATAGTCTGTCTCTTCTTCTCTGTCATCATCTATAAACATGCCAAATTTTTCTTTTATATCCTCAGCTAAAAGGTCGTCATCTACATCCCTTGCATTTTGCTGTATCAATTTTAAAAGCTCTTTTAAAGATATTTTTTTATTTTTTTTCTGCTCTAAATATTCCTCTATATATTTTGAAACATAGAATATCTCTTCATCTCTCAATGGTTCTTTGAGATGATGCTGGTTTTTCTCTGCAATCTCTTTTACCTTATTAAAAATTTCTATATTTATTTCATTAAAATCAAGAAATTTATTTAAATAAAAATTATTCTTTATTCTATAAATAGCTGGAAGAAGATACTTCAAAAGTTTATCTATTAATTCTCTCTCTTTAAGAAGATTTGTTTTCATTTCCATATCCAGATTTTCCAAAACTTTAGAAATGAATCTTTCCAATATGAGAATATTCTCAGAAAAAGTATCATTATAAAATCCACTCAAAAAATATTCTGTAAGATGGAGCATTTCATATTCTTGATTTTTATCTATAACTTTTTCAAGAACCTCCTTTATTTTCTTATACTCTTCAAGTTTTCTTAAAAAATCACTGTTATTTTTTTGTGTAATTATATGTCCATTTTTTATTCTTTCAAATGTAGCTATAAAATATATTGCTATTATATTTTTAAATTCGTTGGTAAAGTGAGCTTCAAGTTTTTCCTCTATCTCATCAATTACATCAGCTATTTTTTTTACATCATATCCTTTTACATACTCAGCTATTACTTTTTGCTCTTCTTTCTCACTGAGATATTTTTTCTTTATAAAAGTTATCTCTCTATTTTTTATTTCAATATGATCCAACATTTTTAATAATTTTAAATGTCTTAACTTTTTTTCTTTTCCTGCTATATCCATTTTATTTTCATCTCTATGGAAATAAAGTTCAAATTCAGCAAGATAATTTTCTAAATCTTTGATATCCTTTTTTATAGTGGTTCTACTGACTTTTAAGTCTACTTCCATCTCTGATATTTTTACATTATCTCTAAACAGATAATTTATAAGAATATACTCTTCTCTTTCTTCTTGAGAAAAAACATACATACTCATATCTAAAGCCTCTACAAATTTTTCAAGTTCAATATCAGTTATAGAAAATTCAAGATTTCCTTTTTTTATCATTACTTCTGGAAGCTTCATTTTTTTAAGATAAAAATTTATATTTTCTACACTGTATCTTATATTTCGTTCACTGACATTATATTTTTCTGCCAGAGAACTTATAGGGAAAATATTATTATTTATTTTTTCTAAAAGTTTTATATCTTTTCTATTTAAACTCATATTTTTCCCTCCATTATATAATTTATATCTATATATTAAAGCATTTTTTGAAACTTAGCAAGCTTAAAAAAAAGAAAGAGATTGACTAAAAAACTAAAATAAATTTTAGAAATCTGAAAAAATTCTAAAATTATATTTCTAGTAGTTATAAGTCAATCTCAAATCTTATTTTATTTAACTTTATTTATGATATCAAAACTTGCTGAAACTCTCGCTGTTATCTTCATTTCCTGAGCAGTTGAAAATGGTATATCTGTAGAGTCTGAATCTGCTTGACTTACAAAATATTTAGCATTAACTCTGTTTTGATTCATCATAACAGCTGGAGCTGGAACAGGAAGATAATCTCTTCCACTTTGAGTTCTGTCCCAGACAGTTACATCTCCAAGTTCATAACCTCTGTTCTTTATTATAACCTTTGCTTTTTCATACAAATTATTCATAGCTTTTTCATAAGCTTCCATTGTAGCTTTATCCCTTAATTCTTCAGAAATATCGTAAGTCATACTTCCCGGATTTTTTATTCTAAGAGCTTCACATTTTTTCAGTAATTTTCCCATATCTACTGATGAACTCATTTTTACTTTAAAAGCATGAGTTATTGTATAAGTTTTTTTCTTCTCAGTTTCCTTTGTTTCCTCTACATTGTAGTTGAATATAGACACATCCTGAACTCCTAATTTTTTCAATGATGATTCTATTCTGTCATACTTTTCTTTTGCAAGTTTTCTCGATGTTTCTCTATTTTTATCAAATGATTCTATCACAAAATAGAAGTTTTTCTTGTAGTCGCTGTTTATATTTTTAAGCTCTATAATATTTTCTTTGCTCAGTATATCTGTTGCTGGATAGAATTTATCATTTTCCATAGTAATAATTACCTGAAATGTTGTTTTATATATATTTGATTTTTCATCTTTTAATTTTTCTTCTACCTTTTCTCCTTTAGCATATCTTGAAGTTTCAATATCATTTTCTTTTACTCCTATTGAAAGAAGATATTTTTTCAGATCATTCATAGACTTTGCATTTTCTTCTGAAGCTTTCTCCAATGTATCAGCCTCTGTCATAAGTTCAAAATTTGTAATTATTATATCTGGCTTCACTGTTACTTCTCCCACCCCAGATACATCATTTATCTTTCCAGTTACAATATATTCCTTTCCATACTGTAATCTTTCTCTTTCCAACCCGTTATCTTCTCCCGGAGCTGAATAAACAGCACTAGTTAAAAGAAGAGCAAACAATATCATTAAAGTTTTTTTATACATAACTACCCCCTATTTCAATTCAAAATACAATAAAAATTATCTCAGTCTATTTTTTAAAATTATATCTAAATTTTATCATCTTTATATACATATTACAAATACAATAAATATTATATATAAATAAAAAGGGAAACTACAAAACAAATGAAATGTTTTTAGCTTCCCCAATATTTATTATTTTATATTTTTAAGTATATTTTCTCCAGCTTTCACCTGTTCATCAAGATGTCTGCCGAATTTATAAAGCTGATAATATGTTCCAATAGTAGGAGTTCCCTTTCTTATACTTCCTATATGAAACTCTATCATCTCTTTGGAATTTTTCATTCCATTAGATTTAAAAGCTTTATACATTCCTGTTAATTCTTTTATTTCATTTTTTGTTTCTTCTGATATCTTTTCATCATTTAGAAGAGTATCAAACTTTTCCATATTTTTCTCATAAAATGTAGAATAGTTTTTAAATGATGAGATATTTGCTTGTTTAAAATATGATACTCCTATAAAGTTAATCAAAGCTGCTGCTATAAAAACAGCAGACAGTATAGAAATCATTTTTTTCATCAGATCACTCTCACATAAATATAAAGAACAATACTACTATTCCTAATACTATTCTATATATTCCAAAAGAAACAAAATCTCTTTTTTTGATGTACTGCATAAACCATCTGATAACAAGATATGCCACAACAAAAGAAACTACAGAACCCACTCCTAATAACTGCCATTCAACAGGAGAAAATTTAAGCCCGTTTTTCATAAGCTTTAGCAATGTAGCTCCAAACATAGTTGGTATTGCTAAAAAGAATGAAAATTCTGTTGCTACTCCTCTTGAAAGCCCTAAAAGCAAACTTCCTATGATAGTTGCTCCTGATCTTGAAGTTCCGGGAATCATAGCAAGACATTGGAAAAGTCCAACTGTAAATGCTGTTTTGTATCCCAATTTTTGAAAGGAATCTATATGAGCTGTCCCTGTATAGTATTTCTCTACAACTATAAGTATTATTCCATAAAATATTAGTGTCATAGCTACTACCACTACATTTCCCATAAAATATTCAGAAATATAGTCATCTAAAAGAAGTCCAATTACAGCAGCTGGAAATACTCCAACCACTACCTTTGCCCAAAGTCTGAATCTCTGTACAAATACTTCCTTCTCTCTTACAAAAGGATTTATATCCTTCCAAAAATATATTACCACTGCAAGTATTGCCCCAAGCTGAACTATTATTAAAAAACTATCCATAAAATTTTTAGAGAAAAAACTGCTGTTTATAAATTTTTCCACTAATATCATATGCCCTGTACTGCTTACAGGAAGAAACTCTGTCATCCCTTCTACTATTCCTAGAATTATGACAATCAAAAATGGATTCATCTAATTTTTTCCTCCTATAAGTATGGATCTTCTTTAGCCATATAGTTCTGTACATAATCCTTTACTCCATCTTCTAATGAATGGAATTTTTTTACATATCCTGCTCTTCTTAATTTTTCCATAGTTGCCTGAGTGAAATATTGATATCTTCCTCTCAAATCCTCTGGCATAGGTACAAACTCAATTACTTCTTCCTGAGCAAGTTCAGGATTATTAGATGCTGCTCTCATTGTAGCCATAGATAAATCCAAGAAACTTCTAGCTTCTCCTGTGCCTATATTATATACTCCAGATTCTATTTTTTCTGTCAATAAGAAATACAGAACATCTACTACATCTTTCAAATAAACGAAATCTCTTAGCTGTTCCCCATCTTTATATCCCTCTTTATGCGATTTAAAAAGTTTTACTCCACCATTTTCTTTGTACTGGTTGAATGTATGGAATACCATTGAAGCCATTCTTCCTTTGTGATATTCCTGTGGTCCATATACATTAAAGAATTTAGTTCCTGCCCATTGTTTTGGAGCTATTTTTTGTTTAAATGCCCAGTCGTCAAATATTTTTTTAGAATATCCATATTTATTTAAAGGCATAAGTTTTTTTAACTCTTCAGGTGTTACATCATCATTATATCCAAGTTCTCCAGCTCCATAAGTTGCTGCTGATGAAGCATAGACATAATTTATCTGTCTTGCAGCACAAAATTCCCACAATTTTTTGCTGTATCCATAATTGTTTGACATAAGGTAGTCTCCATCTTTCTCTGTTGTTGCAGAGCAAGCTCCCATATGTACTACTCCTGTTATTTTTTCAGCATTTGCAGGATTTGAAAGCCATTCAAAAAGATCATCTCTATCCACCCAATCAGCATAATCTCTTTTTCTTAAATTAAGCCATTTCTCTTCTGTTCTGAATTTATCAACTACTATAATGTCATTGATTCCCATTTCATTCAGCTTCCAGACAAATGCACTTCCAATCATTCCAGCTGCTCCAGTTACTATAATCATAAGTTCCTCCCATATATTCAAAAAATTATCTGCTGTTTCTTTCTTTTATCAATCTGAATTGTGAATATTCCAATCCAGTGTCTCCTATATCTACACCTTCTCTGTTAGCTCCGTGGAAATCTGATCCTCCAGTTACTAAAAGAGAATGTCTTTTTGCCATTTTCTTATATTTTCTTTTTTCTGCTGGAGTGAAAGTACCATAAATTGCTTCCAGTCCTCCAAGCCCCAGTTTTTTAAGTTCTGATATCATATTTTCTAAAAGCCCATCATTTTGTGTAATCAGCTTTGGATGAGCCATAGATATAAAAGCTCCATTTGAATGAAGCATTCTTACTGCTCTCTCTGGTGGAAAGTTTTCTTTTGGAATATATGCTGCTCCATTTTTTCCAAGATACTTTTCAAAAGCATCATTTTTAGAAGCAGCTGCCCCTATCTCTACTAGATAGTTTGCTATATGGACTCTGCTGATAATATTTCCAGGTGCCATATTTTTAACCTTTTCCATATCCATCACTATACCACATTTTTCTAATTTTTCCACTACTTTTTTATTTCTATTTTCCCTTGCCTTTTTTAATTCTTCCAGTTCAGCAAGAAATTCCTCATCTTCGAGATTAAGAAAATATCCCAGTATATGCACTTCCAAATTATCAACATTACATGATATTTCTATTCCTTGTATAAATTCTATTCCCACTTCATCAGCAGTTTTTTTACCCTCTGCCAGTCCATCTACTGTATCATGATCTGTTATAGCTATTGTTTTCATACCAAATGATTTTGCTCTTTTTACAACTTCCTCTGGTGTGAAAGTTCCGTCAGAAGCTATTGTATGTATATGCATATCCACTTCCATAAACTCTCACCTCTTGTATATTTAGTAAAGAAAGGCGTCTATTTTCCCACAGACGCCCCACCTTTTTGTTATATTATTCTTTTATTTATTAGTTATCCCATTTATCCAATTTTGAGAAATATTCAGGGTAAGCAATATATAATGCTTTAGCATTTATATTATTTTTTTCTATAGCAGTTTTATTATCTTTTGCATTAATATTAGCTATTTTTATCATTCTAGCAGAAACTTCTCTGTTGTACCATACTTCTGTAGAGAAGAATTCATCTCTTTTGATGAATTTGTTAAGAAGTTTTCTTAACTGCTTAGTATCTTTTTCATTTAGATCTGTTTGTTTTGAAAATGCAACTATTTTATTCCACTCATCTTCAGTAGCAACTACATCTTTAATATGATTAGATGGATTTTGCATTCTAACAAATGATTCTCTTACCATTCTATCAACTAATCCTTTTGGATCTTTGATATTTTCATTTTCCAAGAAGAATTTTCTAGGCATTTTTTTATTATATTTTGTTACTAAACCTAAAAATTGATCGTACTCATCATCAGTTATCTCAGTTACATCTTTTTTCTCTAATGACAATAAGAATTGGAAATCCTTTTCACTCATTTTTCCAGTTTTTCTCAAATACATAATAGGATTTTCGTCTCCATACCAGTCTTCAATAAGTGCTTCTCCCTCAATAACGTTGATTATAGTTTTATCCCATTCTTTAGCTGAAGCTTTTGTTATGTTGTATTTTTGTTCTAAAGAGCTTCCTTTTTCCATAGAGCTACAAGAAATAAAAAACATTGAAATCAATAAACCTAAAAATAACTTTTTCATTTAGTTCCTCCTAATTTTTGATTACACTCTTCCACAGCAGTTTTTATGTTTTTTTCCGCTTCCACAAGGACAAGGATCATTTCTTCCTATTTTTTCAGAAGTTCTTGGTTGATTATTATCCTCTTCTTCATCCTCAGTATTATAATTTACTTTATCCAGCGATTCTTCTTTTGGCTTTAATTCTTCCTCTTCTGGACTCTTAATTATAACTTTAAACAGGAATGAAGTTGTTTGTTCCTTTATTGTTTCAAGCATTTGCTCATAAAGTTCTCCAGAAAGAAGTTTATATTCTACTACTGGATCTCTTTGTCCATAGGCTCTCAGGTAAATTCCTTCTCTCAGTCCATCTAATGATTTTAAATGCTCTCTCCATCTTGAATCAACTACTTCAAACAGTATATATTTTTCAAGTCTTCTCATTAGATCAGAACCTATTCTATTTTCTTTCTCATCATATTCTTTTGCAATATCATTATACAATTTTTCTGCATAATTTTCTATACTTGTAGATTTATATTCAGCTAAATCTGTTATTTCATATCCATATTTTTCGCTTAAGAACTCTGCAAGCCCTGTAATATCCCAGTCATCTTTAAATTCTCCAACAAATCTCTCTGTTACTTGTGAATAAATAGTATCTTTAAGCATATGTAAAACTGTTTCTTTAAGATCATCTTTTACCATAGCTTCATTTCTACTTGCATAGATAGCTCCTCTTTGTTTGTTCATAACATCATCAAACTCAAGAAGATTTTTTCTGATTCCAAAGTTTCTAGATTCTATTTTATTTTGCGCATTAGCTATTGCCTTATTGATCATTGAGTGAGTAATAGGCTCTCCCTCTGGAAGTCCTAATTTTTCCATTACAGTTTTAACTCTGTCTGAACCAAACAGTCTCATTAAGTCATCTTCAAGAGATAGATAGAATTCTGATTCTCCAGGGTCTCCCTGTCTACCTGCTCTTCCTCTTAATTGATTATCTATTCTTCTAGATTCATGTCTTTCAGTTCCAAGGATAAATAATCCTCCTTGTTCCATAACTTTTTCTCTTTCTTCTTCACATTGTACTCTGTATTTTTCCAGTACTTCAGTATAATTTTCAGCATCTCTGCTTCCTACTTCTTCTACAGCAAGGAATTCAGGATTTCCTCCAAGCATGATGTCAGTACCTCTACCTGCCATGTTAGTAGCGATAGTTACAGTTCCAAATCTTCCAGCCTGTGCTACTATTTCTGCCTCTTGAGCATGGAATTTAGCATTTAATACATTATGAGGTATCTTTCTTGCTTTAAGAAGTTCAGAAAGATCTTCAGAACTTTTTATTGAAATAGTTCCCACAAGTACTGGCTGTCCTTTTCTATGTAATTCTTCTATTCTATTTATTATTGCATCTATTTTCTCTTTATGTGTCTTGAAAACCAAGTCTGGATGATCTTTTCTCATTACTGGTTTATTTGTAGGGATAACTACAACTTCCAATCCATATGTATGGACAAACTCTGCCGCTTCTGTTTCAGCAGTACCAGTCATTCCAGATAATTTCTCATACATTCTGAAATAGTTTTGAAGTGTGATTGATGCAAGAGTTTGGTTTTCTCCAGCTATGTTCACTCCTTCTTTTGCTTCTATAGCTTGATGAAGACCATCTGAATATCTTCTTCCTTCCATAGCTCTTCCAGTAAATTCATCTATTATTATTACCTGTCCTTCACCATTTACCAGATAATCTCTGTCTCTTTTGAAAAGTTCTTTAGCTTTTAAAGCCTGATTTAGATAATGAGTAAGTTCTACATTTTCTGGAGAATAAAGGTTGTCTATTTTCAATAGTTTTTCAACTTTTGTTACACCTTTTTCAGTAAGAACAATGTTCTTAGCTTTCTCATCAACTTCATAGTCTCCCCATTTTTCAGGTGGAATATCCATTTCTTTTTTAGCTTTTACATCTTTGATTCCTTCAGTTTCATAGCTTCTGCTTAACATTGAAACTATTTGATAGAACACTTTATACCATTTGATAGATTCAGTAGCAGCACCAGATATAATAAGTGGTGTTCTTGCTTCGTCTATAAGGATAGAGTCAACCTCATCCACTATACAGTAGTTAAGTTCTCTTTGTACTCTCTCTTCTATACTTCCTACCATGTTGTCTCTCAAGTAGTCAAATCCAAATTCTGAGTTTGTACCATATGTAATATCACTGTTATAAGCTTGTTTTCTCTGCTCTGTTGATATACCATTTAATATTACTCCAGAATTTAATCCAAGGAAGTCATAAACTCTTCCCATCATATCTCTGTCTCTTGAAGCAAGATAATCATTTACAGTTATAATATGTACACCTTTTCCAGTAAGGGCATTTAAGTATACAGGACATGTTGCCACAAGAGTTTTTCCTTCTCCTGTTTTCATTTCAGTGATTTTTCCTTCATGAAGTACTATTCCACCAATAAGCTGAACATCGTAATGTCTAAGTCCTAAAACTCTCTTAGATGTTTCTCTTACTGTTGCAAATGCTTCAGGTAGAATATCATCTAAAGTTTCACCTTTAGCTAATCTTTCTTTGAAGTAAGCAGTTTTTGCTTTTAGCTGCTCATCAGTAAGTTTTTCAAAATCAGGCTCAAGCTGATTGATAACATCTACTATCTTCCTTATCCTCTTTATTTCTCTATCGTTTTTAGTACCAAATATCTTTTTTAACAAATCTCCTATCATCTACAATTTTCCTCTCTTTAAATTATTATTCTGACACTTTATCAAGATATATGCTACCATAAATCTTCTTGATAGTCAATTAAAGGTGCCTGTTTTTATATTAATTTTTGTTATTGTTTTTACATATCTCCACAAATTCTTCCTCTGTAAGAATTTTTACAGTCCCTAACTCTTGAGCTTTTTTTAATTTACTTCCAGCTTTCTCTCCAATGATAAGATAATCAAGATTTTTGCTCACTGCTGACAGATTTTTTCCTCCAAGTTTTTCTATCTCTTCTTTTATCTCTTCTCTTTTGAAATTTTTAAGAGTTCCTGTGAAAAGGAAAGTTTTTCCAGAAAAAATCTTTTCTGACTGATCTTCCTCTTCTTTTTCCTCCATAGCGAACTGTAGTCCATGACCTTTTAAAATATTTATAAGCTCAATATTTTCTTCATCTCTAAGGAAATCATATACAGCCTTTGCTCCCTTATCTCCAATTCCATCTATCTCTATTAATTCCTCTATTTCCATTTTCATAAGATTATCTATATTTCTGCTTGCTTCTGCTAAAAGTTTTCCAGAATATTTTCCAATAAAAGGTATTCCTAAAGCATAAATAACTTTTGAGTAATCTCTTTTTTTACTGGCCTCAATAGAATCTAAAAGATTTTCTACACTTCTTTTTCCCATTTTTTCTATGTTTTCAAGATCTTCTTTATGATCTTTCAAATCATATATATCTCCAACATTTTTTATAAAACTCAGTTCCAGCATTTTTTCCACCATTTTGCTTCCAAATCCACCTATATTCATGGCATCTCTTGATACAAAATATTCTATTCTTCCCTTTACTTTTCCAGGACATACTGGGTTGGTACATTTTATATCTACCTGTCCCTCTTCTCTAGCAACTGGACTTCCACATACAGGACATTTATCTGGCTCAGTTATCATCTTTTCACTGCCGTCTCTAAACTCTTTTATAGATTTTACTACCTGCGGTATTATCTCAGCAGCTTTTTCTATAAACACTTTATCTCCTATCCTTATATCTTTTCTTTCTATTTCATGGAAATTATGAAGACTGGCTCTTTTTACCTTGCTTCCAGATAATGCTACCTCTTCAAGTTCAGCAACTGGAGTAACCTTCCCAGTTCTTCCCACCTGCCATGTAATTCCCAATAGAGTAGTTGTTACCTGTTTAGCAGGAAACTTATATGCTATGGCCCATCTAGGACTTTTAGTAGTATTTCCAAGTTCATCCCAAAGATCAAGATTATCTACTTTTATTACCATTCCATCTGTTTCATAGTCCAGCTTCTCTTTTTCCTGCTCCCAGTAATCTATTCTCTTTTTCAAAGCAGAAGCTGTGTCCAGCACCTCACATACTCCTGTAGTTTTTATTCCTAAAGATTCCAGATATTTTATACTTTCACTATGAGTCTGTATTCCATAATTCTTAGCATCTACTATAAAATAAAAATAGCAGTCCAGTCCTCTTTCTTTTATTATACTGGCGTCTATCTGTCTAAGCGTCCCGCTTGCAGCATTTCTTGGATTGGCAAACACTTCCTCTCCAGCTTCCATTCTTCTCTCATTCAGACTTTCAAATCTGCTTATAGGAAGAACTATCTCCCCTCTTATCTCCATATCTAAAGGTTCTTTTAATGTATGAGGAATTGTTTCTATCTCCATTATATTTTCTGTAACATCTTCCCCGATAGCTCCATCTCCTCTGGTTACACCTCTTACCAGCTTTCCTTTTTCATATTGGATGCTTATAGAAAGTCCATCTAGTTTTAATTCAAGAGCATATTTTATGTCCTCTCTTTCAGGAAGAAGTCTTTTTATTCTATCTATAAAATCTCCTATCTCTTCTTCATTATATGTATTAGAAAGACTTAACATAGGTTTTTTATGTGTTACTTTCTGAAACTTATTCTCTCTAAGATTTGAAGCTCCTACTATAACTGTTGGTGAAGCTTCGCTTTTATACTCTGGATATTTTTCCTCCAGCTCTTTAAGTTCATTCATCAGCATGTCATATTCCACATCAGAAATAAGGCTCTCATTATTTGTATAGTAATACTGGTTGTACTTTAAGAGGTCTGCTCTCAGCTTCTCTATTCTCTCCTTATCCTTTTTCATGTCATTCTCCTCAAAAAAATTTAATTTCATCTCTTTCATTATTTCTGCTCCAATTTCTAAATTTAATTATCTACATTTTTCATACTGACATTATATCATTTTTTTCAAAGATTTTTTCCAAAAATATTATTTGTTCATATGATAAAAAAATGTTAATATATTTGAAACAGCAATTTAAGAAAAATAAGGAGGTTTTTTCGAATGGAGCCTATTTTGATTTTTGGACATAGACATCCAGATACAGATTCTATCTGTTCTTCAATTGCCTTAGCTGAACTAAAAAAAGAGATGGGAATAAATGCTATTCCTTACAGACTTGGTGATATAAATAAAGAAACAGAATATGTCTTAAAATATTTTGGTGTAAAAGTTCCTAAACTTTTAAAAACAGTTAGTGCTCAGATATCTGACCTGACTAGAGTGGAAAAAAAGACTTTATCTATAGATGATTCTTTGAGGTCAGCTTTGGATATAATGACAGTGGAAAATTTTTCCAGTCTTCCTGTAGTAGATGACAAAAAACAGCTTAAAGGTATGATTCATATCTCTGATATTGCTAATACTTACCTTAATCTTGAACATTCAGATCTTTTTGGAAAATATAAGACAACATATGAAAACCTGAAAGATGTTCTTGATGGAATAATTGTAAGCGGTACTTATCCAAGTGGTATTATCACTGGAAATCTAAAAGCTGTATCTGAACTGGAAAATGTTACTCAAGGAGATATAGTTGTAACTACATCTATGGTAGATGGTATCGACAGATCAATAAAAGCTGGAGCAAAGGTTATAATCGTTGCTTGTGATGAGGATGATTTTATCAGCCCAAGAGTAACTTCTGACTGTGCTATTATGAGGGTTCACGCTAACCTTTTCAAGACAATAAGTCTTGTAAGCCAGTCGCTTTCATTATCATCTATAATGAATAATACAAAGTTCTATTCATTTAAAAAAGATGATTTTTTACATGATATAAAAGATATAATGAAAGAAGCAACACAGACAAACTTCCCAGTTACTGAAAAAGATGGAACAGTATATGGAACTATCAGAACTAAAAACCTGATTAATTTTACAAGAAAACAGGTTATTTTAGTTGACCATAATGAACTGGCTCATTCAGTAGAGGGATTACAGGATGCAAAAATATTACAGGTTATTGACCACCACAAATTTGGAAATTTCATTACTGATGAACCTGTAAAAATCAATGCTGAAATAGTTGGATGTACTTGTACTATTGTCTATGAATTATTCAGAGAGGCAAGAATTACTCCATCTAAAAAAGCTGCTGGACTTATGATGAGTGCTATTCTTTCAGATACACTTATGTTCAAGTCTCCTACTTGTACTCAGAAAGATATAGATACAGTTAAAGAACTTGCCCTCATCTGTGAAGAACTTGATTATGAAGAGTATGGAATGAATATGCTTATAGCAGGAACTTCTCTTGCTAACAGATCTCCATATGAAATACTTACTACAGATATGAAGGAATTCTCTATGAATGGAATTAATATGGGAATTGCTCAAGTAAATACTGTAGACGTAGCTGGGCTTTTAAATAAACAGGCTGATCTGGAAAGAGTTATGAAAGAGATAAATAAAAATTCTGAATTCTCAATGTTTATACTTATTATTACAGATATAATAAAATCTGGTTCTTACGCTATGGTAGCTGGAGATTTCCCTGAACTTATAGAGAGAGCTTTTAATGTTCAACTGGAAAATAACCTTACATGGCTAGAAGGAGTAGTTTCAAGAAAGAAACAGATAGTTCCTTTCCTTATGGCTGCAAGTCAAAGTTTAGATTAATACAAAACAGACTATTATTAAAGAATAGAGATTGATTAAAAAACTAAGATAAATTTTAGAAATTTGGAAATTGGAGGAGTTTGTGTAATTAATGAAGTAAGTAAAACGTAAAAAACAGTATGTCTGAATGAAGTGAGTTTCCAGTAATTAAGCAGTTAGAATTTTAACTGCTATAATTACTGAGATGCAACAGTGGAACTGTTGTAATCCTTCATCTATTCTTTTATGTTTTATGAACAAAATTAATAACAAACTTCTCCACTGGAAAAGTTCCAAAATTTTTATTTTAGGAATCAATCTCTATATTTTTTTCTCCCCATCTAATGTATATTTTTTCATAAAATCCTTCTTAATTTCAAGAAATTCTTCTATGTCATTAAAAAATTGTAGCAATACTGCCCTGCTTTCAAATTCAACTCTGCTCTTTGGAAGAGGCATGCTTTTAAATTTTTCTCTCAATGTCTCCAATTCCTCCAAAGCTTCAAGATAAAGTTTATCTACTCCTATTGAGCTTCCAACTTTTCTTGTAAATTCTGAAACAATAAATGTATGCTCACTACTTATGAAAAAATTATAAAAATGTCTTCTCATTCTCATTAAAACTTTGTATTGAGCTCTTTTCATGTTAAAAACTTCTATCTCATATCTCGAACCATAGAACAAAGCATTATTATAGTCCTTATATGCTAAATCTCTTCCTATGTCCAGTTCTTTTCTCAAATCTTTAAATACTTTATCTTCATCAACAAATATAGCTCCAGTTATCAGTTCATCACTCATATAACTTAGAATTTTTTTCATAAAATTATCTACATTTTCCTGAGTATGCTTTATTTTTTTAGTCACATCAGGCATATATAGATTTAAAACTATAGCTATCACCGCCCCAAGTACTAATATTAATATTTCATTTGAAAGTATTTTTAAGGATATATTTTTTTCTGTCAAAATATGAGTTGCAAGTACTACTGTTACTAAAAACCCTTGAAACAAATTAAATTTTAAACATACTGGCATAAATATCAAGATAAAAAGCCCAAATACAAATGGTGTATATCCCCAGAAATAAAAAAACATTGCTGCTATAAAAAGCCCCACAAGGGAAGCGATAAATCTTTCTATAGCTATTTTCACTGATTCTTTTTTAGTTGTCTGTATACTTATTATTGTAACTATCCCAGCTGTTACTCCATAACTTATTCCCATAACCTGAGCCAGATATATTGCCAAAAATGTCCCCAAAGCAGTTTTTATAACTCTATGATCAAAATAATTCAAAGTATCCCTCCTTTAAATTTTTTTATAATATTTTTATACTTCTGAAACCTTACTTTTCTTTTTTTCTATTTTAACAAAAAAAGGCGGATAGCCGCCTTATCTATTTTTTTCTCTTATATCATTTATTTCCTCAGCTAACTTTTCAGCTTTCAGTCCAATAATAATATGAATCTTTGTATCTGTAAGTTTTATAACTTTATGAGCCCCTAAAACAATTATTCTCTTTTCATCCAACAGAGAACCATCTTTCATTATTACTCTTATTCTTGTCATACATGGGTCTACACTTACTATATTTTTCTCTCCACCTAAAGCTTTGATATATAGCTTCCCCATTCCTGAAAATTTCTTTTCTTCAAGTTTATCCAAATCAACACAATTTACTCTTTTCATTTTAGTGATCAGTTTATATTTTCTGATAATTATTGCTGCTGCAACTAGTATAATTATCCCAATTATCCAATATAACCACTTGGTCGATTCCATAACTCCCTCCCTTATTAATTAATCATCACCTATAATATAACGATTTTAACAAAAGTTGTCAAGTTATGATATTATTCCCCCGCCTAGTACCAAATTTTTGTAATACAACACCAAATGCTGTCCAGGAGCAGTCTGAGGATTCTCTTCATCAAACTCAAAAAAAAGTTTTTCATTCTCAAATAAAATTTTTCCACTTGCACCAAAGCTAGAAAATCTCGGTCTTCCAATAATTTTTTTATCTAAAATATCAGTTATTTTTACAGATAATTTAAATTTTTTTAGTTCTACTCTTTTTTGGTACAGTTCTTCATATTCTCCGATAGTTATTTCATTTTTTTCTTTATTTATTTTTGTTATAAAATATGCCCTTGGAAGTTTAAGTCCCAGACCTCTTCTTTGACCAATAGTATATAGTTGATACCCTTCATGCTCTCCCATAATATTCCCATTGCTGTCTATGAAATTGCCTTTTTTTATCTTATCTCCTAAATTTTTTCTAAGAAATTCTATATACCCTTCCTTAGCAAAACATATTCCCTGACTGTCTCCTTTATCATGTACTTCCAATCCAATATTCTTCGCTATCTCTCTTATCTGTTTTTTTTCATAAGAATGAAGTGGAAAAAGAAGTCTTGATATTTTATCATTATCCAGTCTGTAAAGCATATAGCTTTGATCTTTTCTGGGATCATATGAAACTTTCAACAGATCTCTTTTGAATTCTTCTGAATATTCTACCGAACTATAATGCCCCGTAGCTACAAAATATGCTCCTTCTCTGTCTGCTGTTTCAAAAAGAACTCTCATTTTTACTCTTTCATCACAGATGACACAGGGAGAAGGAGTTATTCCCTGAGAATATCCCTCAAGGAAATCATCTATAACTTCCTTTTGAAATAATTCTTCTATATCTATTATTTTATGTTCAATTCCAAGAAAATCACATATCCTTTGAGCAGCTTTTATCTCTTCATTGAGAGATTTTTCTTTTTTATGATTCAGTGTTACACCTATGACTTCATATCCCTGTTCCTTCAAAAGATATGCTCCCACAGAAGAATCTACTCCTCCACTCATTCCTATGACTGCTTTTTTTCTATTCATTACTCTTTTCTCCTGATTCATCAGTTTCCTTTGTCTTATCTCCATCATCTTTTTGAACTATTTGAAAATTCAGTATTCCTGAACTTAAAGTTATTCCTAGAGAAAAATTCAAAAGGAATATTCCAGTCAGTGCTTCTATTATAACAAAAAATTGTCCCAGAAATTTCAATGGATATATATCTCCATATCCCAAAGTTGTCAAGGTAACAAAGCTGAAATAAATATGTTTAAAATAGAAATACAAAGTAGTATTTACCCCTTCCATTCCATGAAAAGCTGTTCCATCATAATAGATATTTATTACTGAATAAAGTGCACCAAAACTTATCCCTAGAGTTATATATGTCATCAGAGTAATTATTACATCACTGCTTTTCACTTTTCTCTTTCTAAGGATTATATCTGTTACACAATATTTTATAAGAACAATGTGGCTGGTAAAAAGAAGCATTATATTTACAGCAAAAACAAGATAATATACATCTTCATATTCATTCCCTATTTTTCCTATATTAAGCCCAAAAATAACTATTGTAACAGGAATGCATACTATGTAGTAAAGTATCAGAATTATTGCTTTAAATGCTCCATCTTTGAAGATAAGATTTTTTCTTCCTATGACGATTATTGGAAATATACTCACAAATAATACTGGAATCTGTTTGAAAGTCTGGAAATTCAGTTTAAATATATTTATAGATTTCATACTGCACAGCTGTGAAATTATAGGAAGAAAAATAGATATAGCTGATGTCATCTTTATTAAGAAAATTATAAAATCATAATTTTCACTTTTTCTAGCTATATCCATTATCATCTTCATCTTAGATTTAAAATCAAGATTCTTTTTTACTATCTCCACTACATATCCAAGATCTAAATCCTCAGCCAGCATTTTGAATAACTTATCTTTTATACTATTCAGTTTCATTTTTCATCCTGCTTATATGTACTTCTCCTATATTGAAGAGTTGTTTTTTTCCAGATACTTCTACTTCTAATCTTCCATCTTGTGCTATCTCATTCACTATTCCAGCAGCTGTTCCATTTATACTTGCAATATCCACTGTTTTCCCTTTGAGATAATTTTTGCTGTTAATTTCATCCAGTATATATTCCCATTCTCCATCACAAAATCTTTTGTAATATTTTTTAAATTCATCTATTACAGTAAATATAATATCTTCAATTATATAACTGTTCTTTGTTTTATTTGTAAGGGATATGGCTGTTTCTTCAGCCAATCCCAATTCTTTATTATTTACATTTATTCCTATTCCTATGATAAAAAAATCATCTACTTTTTCTACAAGTATCCCTGATAATTTTTTATCATCAAGATAGATATCATTTGTCCATTTAAATTTTAAATCCAGTTCCTCTATTCTTCTGATTCCTCTTAATACAGAAATCCCTGTGACAAGGGGAAGCTTGGAATACTCTTCTATTGAGATATTTTTTTCAGCTTTTAGAGCAAAACTAAAGAGAGCCATTCCCTTGCTTGAAAACCAATTATTTCCTCTTCTGCCTCTTCCCTTAGTCTGAATTTCAGCTATTGCCAGATCATAATTCTCAATATCTTTTTTATTTTTAAGATAATCACTTGTAGAATCTATACTTTCAAATCGGAATATTCGCATATTTCCTCCTCTTTTTTCTACATATATCTTACATATAGATAAATTGTAGCCAATAACAATGTTTGAAAAGCTATAAGTCCTCCAAATTTAAAGAATTTAAAGAAATCTATTTTACATCCAGCTTTAGCAGCAGCTCCTACAGCAACAACATTTGTAGCTGATCCTAGCATAGTTATATTTCCACCTAAACATGATCCAAATGAAAGAGCCCACCAAAAAGCTTTTGGATCTCCTATCTTATCAAATGTAGGTACCATTACTCCAAGTATTTTAGAAACAGTAGCTGCATTGGCAACATTTCCTATTATAGAAGTAAATCCAGCAGAAAGCCAAGTTACAGCTATAACAGCAAGGTCAAATTTACCTGAAGTTATTTTTATAAGTTTATCTCCAATCATGTTTATTATATTCAAATTCTCTATCCCTTTTATCATCATAAACAAACCTATAAAGAAAAACAGAGTTTCCCATTCTACATTCTCAAATATCTCTTTTGGTTTTCTTTTTGCTATAACTACTAAGAATATTGCTCCAGACAGAGATATTATTGCAAGTCCTTTGTTGATGAAGTTATTTAAAATAAATCCTATCAATACAAGAGTAAATATTACTGCTGCTTGTTTCAACAGTTTCGGATCTTTCAAACTTCTTGATGAATCCAATTCCATTATTCTTGCTTTTAATTCATTTGGCACTACCATATGTCTTCCATAAATGAAATAAACATTTGCTATAAGCAATGCCATTGAAAGTACAGCTACTGGTGCTGTATTGAAAAGAAATTCATTGAACCCAAGATTTCCCTCTGCTCCTATGATCAACTGAGTAGGGTCACCAATCAATGTAGCCAGACCACCAATATTAGCAGACATGACCTCTGTTATTATGAATGGAAAAGGATCCAGTTTTAATTGTTTTGCCAACAATATAGATACTGGCGCCATCAAAAGTATAGTTGTAACATTGTCTAAGAACGCAGAGCAAAGAGCTGTCACTATTGCCAGCAGAACTATCAATCTAAAAGGTTCTCCCCTTACCAACTGAGCTACTTTAATAGCAAACCACTGGAACACACCTGTTTCAGATACCAACAGAACTATTATCATCATACCTATCAAAAGAAATAAAATTTCCAGTCTTTCAGAAATAGCTGTCAAAGCATCTTCTTCATTTATTATCCCTACCAGCGCCATAATAAGTCCACCTATCATTGTTGCCCATGGTCCAGGGATTTTATCTGTTATCATCAAATAGAATACTGCAAAAAACACAATTAATCCTATCAGCATATATATCATAATTTTTCCTCCTTATTTTAACTCTCTCCCCAAAGATCGAAATTTTAAATATGAAGTACTTTTTTGATTATATCTGATCTTCTTATCATTCCATAATATTTTCCTTCGTCCAGTACATATAATCTTGTAAGTCCCTTATTAACCATAATAAAACATATCTCCATGATAGGAGTTTTTCTATCTATTTTTACTCTCTCATCTACTCTGTACAATTTTTCAATAGTAGTTGTAGTTTCATTTACTAAATATTCCTCAAAAGGTTCTCCCACTGTCAAAAAGTTAAGATCTCCCATCAATGAAAGATAATCAGGCATACCAAAATCTATAAGCTCTCTCTCAGTTATCTCTCCTAAAAATACTCCATCTTTATCTACAACTGGAAGTCCACTTATCTGTTCAAGTATAAGTCTCTTTGCTATTTCTTCCAGAGTATTGTCTGGTGTAGCTGGCTCTATATCTGGACTCAACACATCTTCAGCAATTATTCTGTGATCTATTTCGATATTTGATTCTTGGATATATTCCACTATTTTGCTTGGATTTTTTTCCTGTTTTATCTCTTCTAAAAGATTTTTTCTCTTTAAAACCATCTTAGAAACAGCACTCATTACTTTTAATATATTTTTGTTTTTCAATACATCTGAAATAATTAAAAATACAACTTTAACCTTATCTGTTTTATGAGTAGCTGCAATTTCCATCTCTATAGGCTCTTCCAGTACTCCAATAGCAACAACAAAGTCATTAAAATTTTCTATTCTGGCATGTGGTATAGCTATACCATTTCCCATACCAGTAGATATTTCCTCTTCTCTTTTAATTACTGACTTCACAATTACATCTTTTAACTCATTTATCTTCTTATCTTTCAGAGATAATCTATCTATCATCTCTGTGATAATTTCTTCAGGAGTTGTTCCTTTTAAATCAGTAAAAATAAACTGTGGATCTAAATAACTTGAAAACTTCATATATTCCTCCTTTAAAACTTTAATACCTTAGATTAATGTAAATAACGCTTAAAATCATTGATTGAATAACAATCAGTATCCCCAATTTGAAGAAATCCATAAAACTTATTTTTACTCCTGCTTTTTCTGCGATAGATACTCCAACTATATTAGCTGGTGCCCCTACCAATGTCATATTACCTCCAAGACAAGCTCCTAAAGATAATGCCCACCACAGTACATCTGTATGTCCTGTAAAATTTGGTGCTATGTTTGCTATGATTTTCGAGAAAGACAGAGTATATGGTACTGATCCCAGTATTGGAGATAATAGTGACGAAATTAATACCACTACTGTTCCAGTTTTTTCCAGATTTCCATCTGTAAATTTAACTATTGCTTCCCCAAGCTGTGCAATCACTCCAAGTTTGTCTACCCCTTCAACTAAAACAAATAATCCTCCAAAGAAGAATAGAGTTTCCCATTCTACTTTCTTGTATATCTCTTCTGGACTTTTCTTACTTATAGTAAGAAGAATAACTGATCCAGTTATAGAGATAACTGCAAGTCCTATGTTGGTTACCATATTTGTTAGAAATCCAATAAGGATTATTCCAAATAAAGCACATGACTGCATTAGAAGTTTTTTGTTTTTTATACTTCTGTTAGGCTCCAAATCCATTATACTGGCTCTTAATTCTCTGGATACAGTAAACTTTTTTCCAAAAAGAAGTTTAGCTGTAATTAAAAGCACTATCATATTTACTACTACAATAGGTGTCAGATTTATTAGAAATTCATTGAAATCTAAATCTCCAAGACTGGCTATGATAAGATTTGGTGGATCTCCTATCATCGTTGCCGTTCCTCCTATGTTACAGGCAAATATCTGTACCATTATAAATGGAAATGGATCTATCTTCAGCTTTTTAGCCAATAAGATAGTTATGGGTACTATTAGAAGAATAGTTGTAACATTGTCCAGAAAAGCTGAACATACAGCAGTTACCACTGATAACATCATCAATATCTTCATAGGCTCCCCTTTGGCCTGCTGAGCAACTTTTATTGCCACCCATTGAAAAATACCGGTCTCAGACATTATCTCCACTACCATCATTAGTCCCATCAAAAGTAACAAAATCTCTAAATTTCTTCCTATGGATTCCAAAGCCTCTTCCTGATCCATTACTCCTATCAGTACCATTAGACTTCCTCCAATGATAGCTGTAAGCGACTTAGGCTGCTTTCCAAAAAGAATAAAATAAAAAGATACCACGAAAATCAATAAACCTGCAATAAGTTTGATGTTTATCACCTTATGCCCCCTTATATATAAAAAATTTTAAAAACTTTTCACATGGTTTATTTTACCATTTTCAATAAATAGAAATATTTATAAAAAGAAGTAAGGATTCTCTATATAGATATACTAACCTAATAAAGAATCCCCTGCTTTCAATTATCTTATTTTTGACATCATTCCAAAACCAAATACAGGACCTGAATGAGATCCAATAGTAGCTCCTATTTCAAATCTTCCTCTATATTCAACTTTTTTAGAATTGTCACACATATTTTTTATTGCATCAGCTTTAGAAAGTTCCTTATTTGTTCCTCCCCATGCTGTATACAGGATTATACTATTTTTCTTGCTTTCTGTTCTTATTAATTTGTCCATATATGAGAATGCACCTCTGTCACCAAAAGTTTTAGCTTCAATAGTCACTTCTCCATTTTCCAGCTTCAATATAGGTTTTACTTTTAAAAGTCCTCCAATAACAGAAGAAGCTCTTCCTATTCTTCCACCTTTTTCTAAAAATGAAAGGTCATTTACAACAAAGTATAACTTCATTTTTTCCTGCATCTCATCAAGTCTTTCAAGTATAGTTTCATACTTTGCTCCAGCCTTTACCATTCTTGCTGCTTCCAATACCTGATGTCCAAGTACAAGTGTCACAGCTTTTGAATCTATAATAGCTATGTCATCTGCTCTGTTCAGCATGCCCTTTGCCACTCTGGCAGCCTGCTGTGTACCACTTAGTCTGCTTGAAATATGGATAGATATAATTTTTTTGTAACCTTTATTGAAAAGTCTTTCATATAACTCTTTAAACTCAGCTGGTGAAGGCTGAGAAGTTTTTGGTGCTACATTTTCTGTAAGAAGTCTCTTCCAGAATTCTCTTTTAGAAATGTCTATTCCATCTCTATAATAATTGTCATTTAATTTTATTTTTAATGGAATAATATTTATAGATAAATCTCCTATAAATTCTTTAGTTAAATCTGATGTAGAATCAGTAACTATTGCCACTTCCGGCATATCAGGATCTCTATTTTCTATATAGATATAATAGGGATAATTCCCCTGATTTGCTCTAAATTCATTATATCTCAATCCATTAGTTTCTTTTAATGTTTCATCTGCTTCCTCAGTTGATCCATCTCCAATTACAGCAAATATATTCAATGTATTTTCATTTATATATGTTTTGTAAACTTCTTTTATAAGAGAAGATAAATCTTTTGATTTTGCTTTTATTTTTCCATTTACAAGAGCTATATAATTCCCCTCTTCTATCTGGATTTCATCAACTTTTGTATTTCTTACAGCTTTTGTTATTTCAATAGAATAGTTTCTAGCTGTCTGCTTCAAAATTTCTTCAATTTTTTCATCTTTATTCTTTATAACATAATGCCCTTCCAACATTGATTTTGTTTCAAGGACCATGATTTCTTTATTAGATCTTTCTGCTGCTATTTTTGCCGCCGCTATAATATTTTTATTATTTGGAAGAATAACTACTTTTTCAGCACTTATTCTTTTCAGTCCATCTTCTATATCTGCTACACTTGGATTCTGTGTTTGTCCTCCAATAAGTACAGCAGCTGCTCCATCATCTAGGAATAAATTTCCTAATTCTTTATTATCCACAATAGCATAGAAAGCAACTGGCTCAGCATTTTCACTTCTTACAAATACTTTTTCTGTAGATTCCATCTGATAAGTTTCATTTTCAGAAATAAGAAGATTTTGGTGCTGTATTTCCATATTTTCTATTTTTATATTATTAAGGTTTCCAAGTACTCCAGCGATCTCCAATATCTGACCTGGATGATTTGTATGTATATGTGTCTTTGTCTTTTTAGCAGTTTGTGCACATACAAGAGAATCTCCTAAAGGACTTATTTTCCCTTTATATTCTTCTAAATCAAAACTTCCTGATTCAATTATAAATTCTGTACAATATTTAAATTTTATATCTTCTATTACCTGTGTTGTATTTTCAAGTCTTTCTTTTCTTTTTGCTCTTGATTTTACTATTCTTTCCAGATCTTTCAGCATTTCTGGATCAGTTACAGATTTTTCAAAACCTTCAAGAACATAGAATATTCCTTTTCCCCCAGCATCAACTACCCCTGCTTCTTTTAATTTAGGAAGCTGATTTGGTGTATTTTCCACTGCTTCATAAGCTACATTTTTTAGATGTACAAGAAAAAGGATAAAGTCATCTTTATCTCCTTTATAAGCTACTGCTTCCTCTGCCACTCTTCTGATAACAGTAAGCATTGTTCCCTCTACTGGTTCAGAAACAGCCTGATATGCTTTTTCTTTTGCCAAAACAAAAGCTTGAATAGTATCATCTACTGTAATTTCTTCTTTATCTCTTACTCCATTTAAAAAACCCTGTATAATTTGAGACAGAATAGTTCCCGAATTTCCCCTTGCTCCTAACAAGACAGCCTCTGATACTCTGTCAGCAAGTTCTTTCATACTTGGTTCATGGTTCATTTTTATCAATTCATTTTCCACTGCCTGAAGGGTCATAGACATATTTGTTCCTGTATCACCATCTGGCACTGGATAAACATTTAAATCATTCAATACATCTGCATACTTTGAAAGCCATCTGCTTGCGGCTATTAAAAGTTTAGTTAATCTTATAGAGTTAAGTACCTTTACCTCTATCTTCATATATAATTTACCTCCGAAATCTTCTTTTTATTTTTCTCTAAAATGTTGGAGGATTTACAACCCATATAGCCCTTGTAAGTTTATCCGTGGTATTTTTAAATCTATGTTTCTGGCTAGATTTAAAATACAGGCTATCTCCCTCATTTAAACTATACACAGTTTCATCTATATATACATCCAGTTTTCCTTCAATAATAAAGATGAATTCCTCTCCATTATGAGTATAGAAACTTCTTCCACTCTCACCATTTGGACCTATCTCATAAAGAATAGGCTCCATTGTCTTATCAATATTTGATGTTGTAAGAAGGGCCATTTTAGTATTTGAATCTATACTTTCTATATATTTTCTCTCATCTTTTTTTACAACTTCCATGTTTCTAGTTTCTTCTTCGTCTTCAATAAGGTAGCTTACCTTTACATCTAATGAAGTAGCTATTTTCTTTAAATTTTCAATAGAAGGAGAAGCTTTTCCCTGCTCTATTTGAGATAAAAAACTGGCAGATAAGTCTACTTTTGAAGCTAGCTCTCTCAAAGACAGACCTCTCTCGTTTCTACTTTTCTTTATTCTTTCTCCTATACTACTCATCATTCTCTCCTTTATCTAATATTTTTATCAGACTAAAAAGACTTTGAGAAACTGCTCTTTCTCTGATTTTCATTCTATCCCCATTGAAAAATCTTTTTTCTATATAGACATCATTTCTAACTCTTATTCCTATATAGACAAGTCCTACAGGTTTTTCAGGCGTTCCTCCATCTGGACCTGCTATTCCTGTAGTAGCAATAGCTACATCAGAATCAAGTCCCATGACCATCTCCCTGGCAGTTTCTTCACTTACTGCTCCATATTTTTCCAACGTTTCTTTTTTTACTCCAAGTCTTTTCATCTTAGCATCATTACTATATGAAACTATTCCCTCTTTGAATATCTCTGATACTCCTGGCACATCTATCAAACGGCTGGCAATCATACCGCCTGTACATGATTCTGCTGTTGAAATATTCATTCCAAGTTTTTTTACAAGTTCCACTGTTTTCTTCTCTAGTCTGTCGGCATTCTCACCAAACACATAATTACCTATTTTATTATATATCTTTTCTACTATTTTTTCTACTTTATTTTTATTACTCTCTTTACTTTGGAGTCTCACTATTGTTCCATAATTTTTTACAAGAAACTCATAATAAATTCCATCTTCTGTGAAAAAGTCTCTTATTTCCTGATCTAAAAGAGATTCTGCTAATCCGAAAGTGAGTATGTCTCTTATATAAATTTCATCAGTATCAATATTTTTTTCTTTGCTGTACCACTTTAAAAATTTTGGAAGCATATCATATAATTCTTTAGGAACTCCCGGGAAAGCTGCTATTCCATCAATATATACAGCTGGTGCCATTCCAGCATCATTCCTAAAAGTTATAGCTCCCTTTGGTTTTTCTACTTCTTTTACATTTATATCTACAAAATTTATTTTTGCTCTCTGAAATTTTTCTTTTAATTCTGACAATTCATTTTCTTCTACTATAAGGGGTCTGTCCAGATACTTTGCAATAGCTTCTTTTGTTATATCATCTATTGTAGGTCCAAGGCCTCCTGACATTATAATAAGATCGACATTTCTTTTTCCATAATCTATAGTTTTGATGATCTCATCCATAAAATCTCTGATTGTTACTTTAAATTCTATCTCTATTCCATACTTGTTCAGTTCTTCTGCTATATAGAGGCTGTTGGTATCTAGCATACCTCCATTTAAAAGTTCAGTACCTACAAGGATCAAACCTGCTTTCATCTAAATCCCCCTGTTATCTAAAAAAATACACTCCAGATACATACCATTAAAAAATTCCCTATTATTCCAGCTAAAAAATCATCTAATACTACTCCTATACCTCTTTCAAAATGCTGTGACTTATCAATAGGCCCTAGTTTTGTTATATCAAAAAATCTAAATATTACAAATGCAATTATCATAGCTTTTATATTTTGAGATACCCCTACTGGATTTATCAGAAAAAGGGTAGTCAAATATCCTAATACCTCATCTATAACAACATTTTGAGGATCTTTTTTCTTAAATATCTCTCTTTCACATATATCACTTACATATACTGCTACAGCGAAAAATGTTATTAAAAACATAAAATAAAAAGAATTATATACCATATTGTTTGGAAAAAACTTTCTTATATAAGAAAGAAGCATAAATACTGGTACTCCACCTAGTGTTCCAAATGTTCCCGGTGCTTTAGGCATATCTCCAAGTCCAAACCATGTTCCCAGATCTCTTACCCATTTTTTATTTTTATTCATAAGATTAATACACCCCTCTTTCATAGTTAAATGCTCTATATATTCCCGCTCTTATTTCCATGTTCTCAAGGATTTCTCTTACTTCTTCTGGTGTTTCAATAGTAAATTCTGCAACTATTTCATCAATATGTAGTTTTTTCATTCTGCTCATATCATTCAATATATTTAAAGGTCTTTCAAAGAATATTTCACTGTTCCCTATATTGTTCTGAACAACAGTAAATCTATCACCTTCACTATTTTCTATTGTTTCTCTGCTCCTGTCAAAAAGAGGTATTTCAACATACATTCCCTTTAATCTTGAATATCCCAATATAGCTTTTCTTAAACTTGTTTTACCTATTTCCTTTATTTTTTCAAAACTTATTTCAGGAGAGAGTATTACAGTTTCAGCTTTTCCAAGTTTAGACAATTCTTCAATAGTATATCTATTAGATACATTCAAATTCCAGTTTATAGTTGTATCATTATTTTTATTTTCAATAAGCTGATAGAGGTTTGAAGCAAGTTTATTATTTAAATCTTGCTCTTTCAACATTCCCTCTCTTGCTATATCATATCCTCTTCTGTATATTTTTTCTATTCCATATGATTTCACTGCTTTTTCCTGTGCATCATTTGATACTATTACTGACAGGATAACTTCTCTTTCCTCATCTTCTTCATAAGGGATTTCATACTTTCTTCCTGCTTTTCTTCTGTAGCTTTCCACAAGAAGTTCTTCCAATTCTGCTGCTGCTTCTCTTCTTAAAGATTTTATCACTGATACAGGAAGGAATATCCCCTCTGATATATGACAGTCAACATTGACTATATTAAATGTGCTGTCACCAGATTCTTTCAATTTTTCTACAATATCTTCTGGAGTTGCTGCTCTTTTAGCTGCTGCTTCAATTTCATTTTCTCCTAGTTTTTCCACTCTGATTTTTTTTCCTTGATTGCTCACTGCTTCAAGTATCAATACAGGCTTCTCTCCTAGATTCCCAAAGAACTCTCCTGTTATATCTAATTTTTGATCATATTTTTTCAATTTATTCTCAACATCATCATTTACTTCTTTAGCAAAACTTCTGAATATGTATTTGCTTCCTCTTGGTACATCTTTTAAAAATATAGTCTCTCCAGATTCAGCTGATTTTCTAGCCTCTTTTGAACCCTTCACTTCTATCTTATTCAGATATCCTCCACCAAGTTTTTCATAATCCTTAGAAAGATATATTATTCCATCTCCCAAGACTACCCTGTCTTTAAGCTTTAACTCTCTTCCAAATATTAATCCTATCTCTTTACCTAAATTATATGAATAATTTTTATTAATAAGCGATGAGTCAGCTCCATGAAAATACCCCTTGCTGTATCCTCTGTTGAATATTTCAGATACTCTCTCTTCTGCTTTTTCTCCATTTATCATCTGAGAATAGTACCCTACAGTTTCAAATACATAGTTAGGATCTTTCATTCTTCCTTCAACTTTTATACTTTCTATTCCAATCTCTTTTAATTTCTGTATCTCATCATATCCCATCAGCTGATCTTTAGGACTTAAAAGATACCCTTTATTTCCCTTGCTGTCAGTATATTCTTTTCTGCATGGCTGTGCACACATACCTCTATTACCGCTTCTGCTTCCTATAAAGCTGCTCATATAGCAGTTACCAGAATAACATATACATAGTGCTCCTGACACAAATATTTCTAATTCTATGCTTGTATTTTCTCTGATTTTTTTTATCTCTTCAAATGTCATCTCTCTTGGAAGTACCACTCTTTTGAATCCTATTTTTCTAAGATATTCAGCTTCTATATGATTTCCTACTGTCATCTGTGTACTTCCATGATATTCCATATCTGGAAAATTTTCTTTCATATATCTGAAATATCCCAAGTCCTGAACAATAACTGCATCAAGTCCATGTTCATAAAGAGCCTTCAAATTTTCATAAAGAAAATCCATCTCTTTTTCCATCATTATTGTATTTAGTGTAAGAAATATTCTTACTCCTCTTTTATGAGCATAATCAAGTGCTTCTTTGTATTCCTCTAATGTAAAATTTTCAGCATTTCTTCTTGCTCCAAATCCTTTTAGTCCCATATATATCTCTTGGGCTCCTGCTTTTACAGCAGCATAAAATCTCTCCATATTTCCTGCTGGAGCTACTATTTTCATAATTTACCTCACATTTTTATTTTTTGCAGATTACAGTATACCACATTTACCTGATTTTTTAAATCTTCCAGTGTACTATTATTATTTATTACAATATCTGCTCTCTTTACTTTCTCTTCCAAATCCATTTGTGCTTCTATTATTTTTTCTGCCAGCTCTCTACTGTTATTATCTCTTTCCATTACTCTCTTTGTCTGTAATTCTCTTTCCACATATACTACAATTATTTTATCACATAAATTTTCCATTTCAGCTTCATACAAAAGAGGAATATCAAAAATGATAATAGATTCTTTCGGTGTCTCTTTCTTTTTTTCTACAAATATTTCTATAACCTGTGGATGTATTATTCCATTTAACTTTTTTAACAGCTCCCTGTTTTCAAAAGCTTTTTCTCTCAATTTTTCTCTTATTATTTTACCTTCTCCATCAAGAATGTCCCTTCCAAAAACCTCTGCTATTTTATCAATGGTATCCTTTCTTTGACTGACTTCCTTTACTAATTCATCAGCATCTAATATCTCAAGACCTAATTCCTTAAAAAATTTGCTTACTGTGGATTTTCCACTTGCTATTCCACCTGTCAGACCCACAATCATTCTGTCCACCTCATTTAAATTTCTATGTAAATAATACCATATTTTTCTCTTGAATTTAATTGAATATTAATTATTTTTTTACCTTCCGTTTATTATACTACATTTCATAAATTACAACAATTATAAAAAGGCAGAATGTATAACTCTGCCCTTCCATCATTTTATTATATTTTCCACTCAAACCCCGTAGGGTTGAGGCTTAGTTTAGTAAACTAAGAGATAAATCCATATAACAGCAATAATAATGATTAAGAGAACAGCTATAAAAGTACCTCCCTCAATCTTATTGTTGTTAAAATGAAACTCCAGTTTAAACATACTAAACCTCCTTGTTAAGATAGATTCTACTACTAATAAGAAACGCTAATTACTTATTAGTATGAAAAAAGCTTCCACTAGTGTGAAAGCTTATCTCATAGCGTTTTATCTATCTTAACAAGTACCCTTTCAGGTACTATTATTATACCATATTTTATAGAAAAGTCAATTTTACACTTTTATATCCCTAGACTAATCTAAAAAGTTTTCATTAAAATAAGCTACCAGTGATTTCATCACCTTTTCTGTTCCCCCTACTGTATATAGATCTATTCCAGCTACTCCTTTTTCACATTTATATTCTAAGCTTACTATCATCTGTTCATGATAATTTTGAGCTAATGAGAATTTCGAAAAAGCTATATTTCTGTCTGGATTATAATATACAACTTTTAATTTTTCAACATATGGTGAACATTTCAATGAATTTACTATATTTTCCAACTCATCAGTTACTGGTATACTTCCAGGCATCTCTTTATCTGATGGTGAATGTTTGCTTGTACTTAAAGGAAGATTGCTTGTTGAGGTCATTCTCTTCATGTAAAATTCTCCCATAGCTGAAAATTCTGCATAAACTTCTCCATCTTCCTCATCAAATTCTATAAAATTTTTCAAATAAGGACTTTTTACTAAAATATCCTTAATCTCAGATTCTTTAACTTTTTCTTTTCTTTCTATCAATTTAAAAAATTCTTTATTCTCTAAATAAAAGTCATAATCTATCTTCATTGGCAAAGGAGATATTTCTGTCACTTCATTAAATTCATCAAACATAAAGTATGATTTCAAGTGTAAAAGCTGTGCCATAAGCCCTACTAGAAATATTTCTGCCTTGTATCCTCCAACTGTGCACACACTGACATTTAAACTATTTCCTATTTTATTAACTATGTTTCTTATCTCTTCTGTAAGCCCTTTAAGACCAATAGTTTTAAATTCTTTATGATTTCTTTTGTTCAAATTATGAATAATTCTTTTTTCTACTATTTTAGCTATATTCTTTTTAAGAATGAACTCTTCAAGGACATCTCCAGCCAATTTTCCATTTTCAGTTTCATGAATTATTAAAAATATTCTCTTTCCAGAAAATATTTTTTTCTCTGTAAGATTTTCAAGAGCCATTATTTCTGCTCCATATCTTCTATCTCTTAAGTCATTCATATTTTCTTTTTCATAGTACCCAAGTATATCTTCTTTGGTTATATTTTCTTTCTTTGGGTTGTTAGCAATGTAGTTTTCTACAAGACTAGTTCCCACAGTCATAATAATGTTATCCATTATGAGTTCCTCCATTCTGAATGTTTTTCTACCTAATTTATTACCCTCTTAAAAGTCATTTGTCAATAGTTACACCTGTATTTTTTTTAATTTCACGAAATAGTGAATCTTTGTATTTTTTAATTTATCAAAAGATCAGAGATTTTTTCTGCTCTTGTTTGCCTTTTCTTGTATGATTGTATGCTGAATTTTCAATTTTTGTAATTTCCTTTTGTAGATGCTGGTATTACTTGATTTTCTCCTGTTTCTATTTTACTTCCCCCTGTATTTTTTATTTTTCCTAGGAATATAATACCCTTTTGAGAAAAAATAAACCAGTGCACCAATGTGTAGATTTGTGCAAGTTTGTGCATTTAAAATTTATTCCAGTAAAAATCAAGATTTCTGTACAGATTAAAATATTATTTTTATTTTTGAATTTCATACTTTTTCTTACACCCCTGTGTGTGTATTATTTATATCTTTTACTCTTTTATTATCTTCTAAAAGAAACTATCTTCTGATGGCTCCAAAAATCCACTAACGGTTTTGCCATGATTGATTCTTCCATTAATAGTTTTTATCCAAATATTTTTTAATTTATTTTTTATCAAAACTAGTCCGTCATTTTTTTTAATATTTTTACTTGCTTTTTAAAATTCGTTTTTCAATTTAAACGCGAACTTTTTTATTGAAATAAAAAATGGAGAAAAATCTTAAAGATCTTCTCCACTTTTTTCTATACTATAAGACTTACTACTTTTGATTCTGCTACATCAATAAGTCCTTTATCTGTTATCTTTAATGCTGGTGATACAGGAAGAGACAGAGTACATAAAGACATTATAGGATTATAGTGCTTATATCCAAGAGCTTTCATAGTACCTCTCAATTTCTCTACTTCTTTTCCTAATTCCTCTACACTTTTTTCTGATAATATTCCAGCCACTGGCAATTCAACCTCAGCAAGAATATTTTCATTTTCCACAGCACATATTCCACCTTGAATTTCAATTATTCTGTTGGCAGCTTTAATTATATCTACAGCAGTTTTTCCTATCACCATCAAATTATGATGATCGTGAGCATAAGTTGTTGCTATTGCTCCTTTTTTTATTGAATCTCCAGTCACAAGACCGAAGCCTATATTTCCATTTTTTCCATGTCTTTCAAATACTGCTATCAAGCAATACTCACTGCTTTCCCAATCCAGATATCCATCTTTTACTGGAACAGGTCTGATAAGTTCTTTAGTTCTTGTGCTTCCATCACTTACTTCTATAACTCTGCACATAACTTCTTTTTCAGTAGTTTCTACTGGTATTTTTATATCTTCAGCTTTTATATTTTTTACATGAACACTTCTATAAAAATCCTCTGGAAATCTGTATGTTGTAGGAATATATTTTTTCTCCTCTGAAGAGTTATATACTTCCTTTCCGTCAATAAAAGTATTTTTTATCTCAAATTTTTCCAAATCTTCTACAAATAAAAAGTCTGCTTTTTTTCCAGGTGCTAATACTCCTCTGTCTAAAAGGTGCATTCTTCTAGCTGGAGTATATGTTGCTGAATATATAGCGTCTTCTATTCTAAGCCCCTCTTTAACAGCTTTTTTCATAACTACATTTAAGTGCCCTTCATTAAGAAAAGTATCAGCCATTACATCATCAGTTACAAAAGAAAAATGCTCATAAAGATTATTTTCTTTAATGTAGTCTATCAATTCTTTTTCAATAGATTTTGCCTGTATTTCAACAAACATACCATTTTCAAATCTTTGCTTAAATTCTTCCATTGTATGTTCTGTATGATCTCCATTTATTCCAAGATATAGGAATTTTGAAAGTTCAAGATCAAGAAGTTTTGGGCAATGTCCTTCAATAACGTATGTTGGTTTTTCCTTCTTTACATATTCTATAAATCTGCATATCTCCAAAGTATCATCTACTATAACTTTTCTGTAATTCATTACTTCTCCAACACAGATAACATTTGGATTTTCAGCAATTTTCTTCATTCCTTCACAATCAATGACTGCTCCTGTTGTCTCCAATTCCTCAGAAGTAGAGGGAACACTGCTAGGTATTCCATAAAATATACTTGTATCAATATTATCTTCTGCCTTTATCATAGCATATATACCTCTGTCGCCAAAGACATTGGCTATTTCATGAGGTTCAGCTACTATAGTAGTAACTCCGTTCTTTGCAAGCTGATGGCAGAATGGTGCTGGTGTCATCATAGAACTCTCTATGTGCATATGAATATCTATCAAGCCAGGTACCATGTATTGATTTTTTCCATCTATAATTTTTTCAGCATCAAATTCTATCTCTTTTTTAGTATCTACATGAAGTATTTTTTTATCTAATATAGCTACATTAGCTTCTTTAAATTTTTTTAAATATGAATTGTAGATTTTTACATCTTTGATCAATAAATCTATTTTCATTCTTTTCTCCTGTTTTTATTTTCTATATTGTCAATGTATAGAAATAGTAGCAAAGAATTGCTGCAAAAGGATACATAGCTGCTGGTACTTCTTTGCTTCTTCCACTTGCCAATTTTAATATTACATAAACGATTATTGCTGCTGATATACCATTTGCAACGTTAAATGTAAATATTGTTAAAGCCACTGATAAAAATGCTGGTATACATTCTGTAGCATCATCATAATTTATGTTTCTCATTCCGCTAAGCATTTTTACCCCAATAAGCATTAATGTAGGAGCAGTTGCTGCTGCTGGTATCATTAAAGCTAATGGTGTTATAAGGAACATAAGTAAAAATACTACTGATGTAGATATAGAAGTAAGCCCTGTTTTTCCTCCAGCTTCTACTCCACTTGCTGATTCCAAGTATGTAGTCATACATGGCATACAGAAGAAGCTTCCCAATACAGTAGAAATAGAATCTACATAGAAGCATTTTTCTATTCCTGGAAGATTTCCATCTTTATCTAAAAGCCCTGCCTTTGCTCCTACACCTATAACAGTTCCAAAAGTAGAGAAAAAGTCAGGTATGAAAAGAGCAAATAAGAACGGAATATATTTTATATTCAATGCTCCAATTATATCAATATTAAATGCCATTTCTGCAACACTTCCAGGAGCTGCAAAGATAGTAGTAGGTATTTTAGTAACTCCTAAAGGAATTCCTATTATTGTTGTAAGAATTATTGCAAGAATAACTCCTCCGTTTACTTTTCTTATCTCTAATACTAAAAGTATAACAAGCCCTATAACTGCAAGAATTGCTGCTGGACTTGTAAGATCTCCAAATCCAAGTACATTCTTCTTCGCATTTGCGACTATTATTCCAGCATTTTTAAATCCAAGGAGAGATATGAATAATCCAATACCTGCACTGATAGATATTTTTATACTCAATGGAATAAGTTTTACAATAAGATCTCTAAGTCCTACAAATGAAATGATAACAAATAAAATTCCTTCCCAAAATATAACTCCTGAAGCCACTGCTGGAGACATTTCCTCTCCAACTATCATAGTTATTGCATAAACTCCTACACTTCCAAGCCCTGGTCCCAATACAAATGGTCTGTTAGTTACAAGTCCCATTGCTGTAGATGTTACAGCACATAATATGATGACCATAGTAAGAACTGCTGCTTTGCTGAACCCTGCTGCTCCCATCATAGATGGCACAGTTGCCAGTACATATGCCATTGTTGCAAATGTAGTTATTCCTGCTAATATTTCAGTTTTCACATCAGTTCCATGTTCTTTCAGCTTAAATTGCTTCTCTAAAAAATCCATTTTAAAAATTTCCCCCTTAAATTTTATAAATTAATATGAAGTAGTATAACACAAATTCTGGTTTTTTCAAACTATTTTATATACCCACTCTATACTGTTTAGATACTCATTTTATAGAACTTTTTTAATCTGTTTTCATGTTCTAAAAAACATTGACTTTTTTAATGAAGTATAGTATTCTTTAATTAAACATAGTCGCTAAAAAAACGATTCAAACAGTTTTTATGGCAAAGTAATGGAAACATTACGACGCAAAGCTATAGGGCCTGTAAAGTGCCAGCCAGTTGCAATTCTAAAAATACAGAGCTACTCTGTCTTTTTGTGATTGCACTTTTTTTATCTAAATTACTAATTTAGTTATTTATATATTTTGGAGGAAAATTTATGAAAAAAATATTAATTTTTTTAGGAATATTTACATTTTCTATCCTTGCATTTGGTGTGAATGATAAGGACGAAAAAGAAGTAATAGTTACTGCTGAATTTATGGCCCCTATTACTATTGAAACAACCGACGCTGACTTTGGAACAATAATTGCTCAAAGTTATAGCAAAGGCAATTTTCCTAGTACTAATTCAGGAGATAATGGAGCTAAAAATGGAACTTTAACCATTAAAGGAGATGGCCAAGTTTTTATAAGTTGGAAAGATAAAAATTCTTCTGGCGATTTTGAACCTTCGTGGGACAAACTAAATATCAAATTAAAAAAAGATGGTGACAATTCTGGTTCTGCTCCTACTCTTGATTCGCAGTTTTGGATTACTGATGGCATCAAAAACAATATCCACGACATTATAGCAGATGAAAAAGGAACTAAACTAAATGTTGTAGGTGAATTAACAAATGTAACCAGCAATACTCCCAGTGGTACATATAGTGGAGCTATAACAATTAGAGTAAGTTATGATGATTCACTGTAATCAATATAATATCTTAAAAAAATAAGTTTACAATTTTTTCACAATACTTTTGGTTAAATAATAAAATAATATAAAAATGGTGGTGCTAATGAAAAAACTAATTACAATTTTCTTTGTATTCTTAACCTCTTTTGCTTTTGGGAAAGACTCTTTGACTATAAAGATACCTCTTAATCTTACAGATATGTATCTGTATAAAAATTTAGAAACTGGTAAATACGAGGGTGTTTATGGTGAGTTATTTGAAAAAATCAATGCTGAAAAACTAGATTCTAAATATGATCTGGATTACAAACTGGAAAGTGAAGACCCTGAAATCATGATAAGGGTAGTTGACTCTCATCAAAATGAACATTACAATTACATTCCTACATCTATTACATACAGAGTTGCAATTCTAGTAAAAAGCAACAGCAGTATTAGAAAAGTAAGTGATCTTAATGGATTAAAAATCGCATTTATTCCTAACTCTCGTGGTTTGGCAGAATTTGAAGAAAGATTTTCAAATGTAGCATTTGAAAAAGTTACTGCTCCAAATGAAGATAAAGGATTGGAATATTTGGAAACTGGAGAAGCTGACGCTTTTGTTGTTGTAGACTGGGCTGAAAGCAATTCTTTTGAAAGTCATATAAGAATGATAGAAACGCTTCAATACAGAGAACAGATAGCTGTAAGAGAAGATAAAACTGAAGTATATAATGCTGTAAAAAATTATATAACTTCTCTTCCACCTTCTAATTTTACAGATATTATAAAAAGAAACAGAATAAATTACTATACATATCTTTTGAAAGATACTCCTAATCAAGAAATTGTAAAAAATAAATTTAAAGAAATAAAAGTACAGCTTCCTGATACAAAATATCTGCTTCCTCTTTTCTATGAAAAAGGCGATGGATATAAAGGACTTCTTCCTGATATATTAAAAGATTTAGAAACTATCATTGGAGTTCCTTTTAAAATAACTAAAACTGATGGTGATATAAATGCGTATATCATAAAAAATCAGAGAAAAATGAATGATTATATATTCAGCACTCCATATTATTCAAGTGACATAGGTATAGCAAATAAAAAACTTGATTCATATCGAGCAAGTATAAGTGATTTAGATAATAAAAAAGTATTAGTAGTTGAAAATAGTTATTTTTCTGAATATCTTCCTCATGTAGCTAAAGATGTCATCATTGTTCCTGTAAAATCTGTTCAAGAGGGACTTAAAAAATTAGCCAGTGGAAATGGAGATTATTTTGTTGGATTTTCAAGTGTTATCAGAGGAGCTATAACTAATGAGTTTTTAGATGATGAAGTAAAAATAGCCGGAACTATAAATGAAAATATGGCTATCAGCCTTGGAGTAAAAAAAGGTGATGAAGAATTAAGTCAGCTTGTAAACACTGTAATGAAAAGTTTTGCTGTAGATAAAACTCTTACTGACCCTGAAGCAAACAAGAATATTCTTATAGAAAAGAACTACAAACTAATGATGAAAATAGCTGTTCCAACAATAATATTTATCATTATTTTGATAATTGTTCTTATCAAATCTGAAAAGAATAGAAAGAGAGCAGAGGTATTAAGTAATGCTCTGGTAGAAACATTGGAAATGATTAATCAGTTAGATCAAGAAGAAGCTGGAGATCACGCTAAAAGATTATCTCTCTATTCTGAACTTCTTGCTGATAAATCTGGTGTGGATAAAAAACTTGTATCTGAGATCAAAAAGTTTGCTATTCTTCATGACTTAGGTAAAGTTATTGTCCCTAATGAAATACTTAACAAACCAGGAAAATTGACTCCTGAAGAATTTAATAAAGTAAAAGAGCATGCTATTGTAGGACACAAACTTGCTGAAAAGTTAGGACTTGGAAAAGCTGCTGAAAATCTTGTTAAATTCCACCATGAAAAATGGAATGGATTAGGTTATCCAATGGGATTAAAAGAAAAAGAAATTCCAATTGAAGGAAGAATTGTAGCTTTAGCAGATACTTACGATACATTGAGACAAGATAAAGCTTATAGACCTGGTTTCTCACATGAGCAAGCTGTACAGATCATAATTGAAGAAAGTGGTATCAGTTTTGATCCTGAATTAGTAAGTATTTTCTTGGCAAACAGCAATCTATTTAAAAAGATTTATGAAGAAAATACAAAGGCTATATATCTTGCTGATGAAATCTATTCAGCTATAAAAAACAAATAAAATACTGCAAGAGGTGAATTTTTTGAGAAAATATTTATTATTATTGATATTTAATTTTTCTTTGATCTTTAGCTTTAGCAGTACTACCAATAATGTAGAAAATATTTTTGCTGATGAATATGGATATCAAAACGAAAAAACTAGTGAGATTCCTGAAACTTTAAATATTCTTCAAGGAATGAGGGTTTCAATTATTGATCCTGCTATGATAAAGGATAACTACTCTAAAAGAGCTATCTCTTTAATATATGATACTCTTTTCACTTTTGATAAAAATGGAGATGTAAAACCTCATCTAGTTAAAAACTATAAATGGCTCAACGAAAGAGAGCTCCTTATAGAATTAAAAAGTGGTATTAAATTTCATGACAAAAGTATTCTAACTGCCAAAGACGTTAAAGATTCATTAGAATATCTAAGAAAAAATGGAACATTAAAAAACTTTTATTCAGAAATCACAGATATAAAAGTTTTGAATAACAAGGAACTGGTAATAAAAATTGCTGAAAAAGACAGTTTGTTTTTAGCATCATTAAGTTATGAAATCAGTTCAATAGCCAAAAGAACTGGAAAGTATACAGTTGGTACTGGTCCATTCTTTGCAAAAAGCTTCAATGGAAAAACTTTAAAATTAGAAAACTTCTCAGATTATTTTGATGGGGCTTCTAATATAAAAAAAGTAAATATCGGAGAAGAAGTTAATGAAACGCAAAGACTTATTGCTCTATTCAATGAAAAAGCAAACATTGCCTTGGATGTAACAGAAAAAGCTTTTAATAGTGCAAAAGAATATGGAATAATTGATGAAGATATCTCTGTTAAAAAAAGTGGAGAAACAGAAACTACTGCACTTATGTTTGGAAAGCAGAAAAATTACTCTATTGAAAGCAGAAGAGCTATAGAGAGTGCTATCCAAAGAACAGCAGATTCTTTCTTCCCAAGCACAATGTTTACTCCAAGACTTTCTAAAGTAGACACTGATTATAGTACTTCAAAAGCTAAAGATAATATAAACAAAGCGGGGTTAAAAAATAGAGAAGTTAATATTATGGTTCTTAATACAAATACTAACATGGAACAGGCTGAAAAAATAAAAGCTTCTCTTGAAAGCACTGGAATGAAAGTAAATATTCTTCCTCATCAGGCAGATTCATATTACATTAAATTCCAGAATAAAGATTTTGATCTTGCTATATTTGATGTAACATTTAATAGAAATTATACTGTATTTAATCTGGGAAAAGTTCTTCTTTATGATATAGGAGATATGGAAATGTACAATGCTTTACAGCCTTTCCTTAAAATCATAAAAGAAGAAAAAGATAAGGAGAAAAGGGATCAGGTATTCGATAAAATAGTTCAGCTTATTTATAAAGAACTTCCATATATCCCTATTTCTCATGGTAGAACTCTCGTAGTGGGAGCCGAAAAATATAAATATATAGAAAGATAAGAGGGAGGGGATTAAAATATATAAGAGACTAAATTTTATAATAGGACTTATGTTGGTTGTATTTTCTTTTTCTTATTCTAGCAGCAATCTTAAAGATATTTCAGCGAGGGGACTATTTTTAAATGGCGACGTTATTAAAGTTTCAGGTTCAAGTTCAGTAGAATTTGAGATAAATGAAATAACAATAAAAAGAAATGGTGGTGGTGGTCACAAGAATGACTATTTTACTATTTCTGGAGTTGAAGATTCTAATCAAGCTAAAAATAAATTTATTCAAGTAACTGACTTAAAAATCACAAGAGTAGATGTAGGAAGCCAAACTGCTAATGGTGTAGCTTTTTCTGATGGGGATACTATTAAATTTGCTTTAAGTGGCACACTTATATTTAACTGGCCTATATACAACACTAACCCTGATTTCAATATAATTATTGGATATAGAGCCAAAAATGATGAAGTTAATAAAAATCCTATTCCTTTGAATCTTAAAAGTGATATTGAAGTTGTAACACCACTTAATCTTAAAGTTGCTGAAGATATGGATCTTGGAAAGGGAATTGCTGGCAATGCCCTTGATACTTCAAGAGGTGATGGGCACCCTGCAAAAATAGAGGCTACTGGTGAGCGAGGAAAAAATGTTAAATTTAAGATTATAAATCCTAATGATATAAAAATTATAAATTCTAAGGGAAATTCTCTAAATGTAAATGTATGGTTTGAAGAAAATAAACAAGTTGAATTAGTAAGAAATTTACGTGAGAAGTCTACAGGCAGCTCTCTTTATGAAGGAAAGGTGTCTGATATAGAAATTCATGGAAGATGCCAATCAGAACCAACTAGTCGTGGAAAATATACTGGAAGTTTTACAGTAAGAGTGGAGTATAATGATTAAAAAAAGAAGGGTTCTGCCTTTCTTAGTGTTTTTGATACTTATTTCTAAATCTCTTTATTCTGTAGAAAATTATGAAAACTTTGAAGATTCATACATACAGATAAATGCAAAAAAAATCAAAGATGACTTTTTTCTGGTAAAATATGATTATGATAATGAAGAAGTCTACATAGGAATGAATGCTCTATTTTATTTTATGGAGCTCTATGGACTTGAAGTAAATACTGAAAATAAATCTATATCTGGAAAACTCGAGGGGAAAAATATAAACGTTTCTTTTTCAGATGATGAAGCTTATGTCTTAGATGGTGAACTATATGTCAATTCAAAAGCTTTAGAAAAGAAGATGGACTTTACTTCAATAAAATATGATTTTTCATCTTTAAGGTTGAATTTAGAACCAAATTTTACACTGCCTTATGAAGAAAGAGAAAAAGGAAAAGTAGAAAGATTAAGACTGGATAGCAGAAAAGAAGAAGAAGAAAGAAAAATTGACATTGAAGTACCTAGAAAGCTTATAACTCCTGGACTAGTAAAATTAGATTATTCTCAATCTGATATTAAAGGACCTGAGAATCGTCTTTCATACGAATATGCTTCACAGCTCCTGTATGGAGAGCTATATTTATCTGGTGAAATAAGACCTGAATCTGAGCTTACTTATGGTAATCTTACTTATTCAGATATTGTTGGAGATAATGACCTTGTATTTGGTAATTTCTCCCTTATAACACCTGGATTTCTGAGCATAGACGGTAATATTCTGGGAGTAAGCTTTAACAACGAAGAAACATATGTAACAAAAGATGGTGCTATCACTGTTATTAAAGGGGAAGCTTTTGATGCTGATATCATTGAGCTATATAGAAATGGTATGCTTTTAAGTTATATTTCTCCTCAAACAAAAGATTTTGAATTTAGAATAGATGATGGTATACTTAGTTCTAACTACACATTAAAAATTTACTATAAAAATGGTGGAGTGGAAGAAAGAATAGTTTACTCTCTTTCAGACTCTGAACTATTAAAAAAGGGAAGATACAGATTCTCAGCACAAAGTGGTAAAAATGCTGATAATGGCGACCCTCAAAGTATTGTAAGAACTTTCTATGGACTAGCTGATAATCTTACTATTGGGGTAGGAGGAAATGACCTGATAAGTACTTCTGGAAGAAAATACAGATTTTTAGAAAACACTTTCTTGTGGAGTACAGGGCTCAACAGCTTTCCTACTTTGATTAACTATAAGAACTACTACGAAATAGAAAAACAGGAAAACAACTACAATCTGTCAGTGGAGCAAAAACTATTTTCATACAATTTAAGATTTACTGAAAATAAGTATTCTCCATATGTCTATGAAGACACAAATTTAAAGAAATATAATTCATTATCTCTTGGAAAAAGTTTTGATAGAAACTCTTTTGAGTTTGGACTTAATAGATATATTTATTACGATACTGATATAGAAAGTAAAAATATATATGGTACTTGGTACTCTTCAATGCTTAATCCTGTTTCCTTCTCTCTGAGAATGGAAAAAGAATTAACAAAAGGGAGCGAAGGTATATCTTTTTATCCATCCTTTGCTTATTCAGGATTTCAAAGTCTGAATATGATGCTGGATGGTGAAATAAGCAAAAAGAAAACTGATGATGAATATAAGCAGGAATACACATTTAAGGTAAATAAAAGAAACCTGGAATTGGTAAAAGATACTCTGTATGCTGATTTTGGAATAGAAGCAAAATATTCCAGTGAAACAGAAAAATTCAGATACGGTATTAGTTTCTCTATTGAACTGGATGACTTTATCTATCTTGAAGTTCCTACTGATATCACTATAGATGAGGATAATAATCGTGAAACAACTACAAGTCTTCATGCCAGCAAGATTATTGATCTCAGCAACCCTCTTAGAAAAATCAAAAGTAATGTTTCTATTACTGGTGCTTGGATACATGGTAAAGTATTCCTTGATAAGAATGGAAATGGTATATTTGATGAGGGAGATATTCCTATCCCTGAAGCCGGAGTTATGGTAAACAACAGAACATTCATAGCTGATGAAGATGGAAATTATGTGGCTGAAGGTGTAGCTACTAACGAGGTTATAGACCTTACAATCAATAGAAAAACTATTGACCCTATGATGAAAAATTCTAAGGGTGCTCTAAAGATTAAAACAAGAAAATCTTCTGGACTTAAAGTTGATGTACCTATTGAAGTTGTTTCAATGGTTACAGGAAATATCTGGAATACATCTGAATTTACAGAAAGACAATTTATACAAGCTGTATCTATGACTACTATAGTCCTTGAAAAAGATGGGCAAGCGCAATATGAAGTCGATCCTGAATTTGATGGAATGTTCTTCTTTGAAGATATCCCCCCAGGACAATATAAAATGAAATTTATATATCTTGGTCAGGAAAATTTCGGCTTTACCATCCCTGAATTAGATGTTGATGTTACTCTATCAGATACAGAAACTGGAGAGTATTTTGAAGGTTATGATACTCAGTTAATGAGAACTGCTGTTGAAGAACCAACTCAAACAACACCAACTGATACGGATGAAGATGACATAGATGACATCTTAAATAATTACTAAAAAATCAAAGGAGAAGGGTTATTTTGAAAAAATCGAAGCTATTATTGATAATTATGATTTTATGTTTTAGTATATTCGAACTTTCATACTCTGATGCTAAACGAGTAGAGAAGATTGAAAATAAGCAAATAAAAAATAATATCGTCTATTTCAAAAATGAATCTGTCCCTTTTACTGGTGAATTCAGAGGTCCTGGTATCAATGAAGAATATAAATCAGGTATAAAAGACGGGTTTTTTAAAGGCGTTATTTTAGATGGAGGAAAAAACTTCATCTATGAAGGAAGATATGTAGAAGGAATCAAACATGGACAATGGGTTATCAAATACCCCACTGGAAGCAACAGAGCTATCCTCAGATATAATTATGATAAGCCTCATGGGCAATGGGCATATTTCTATGAAACAAATAAAATAGAGAGTTATGAAAATTTTGAAGATGGTATACTTTCAGGAAGAGTTGTAAGTTATGATCCAAAAGGAAATGTAAAAACACAAGTAACATACAGAAGTGGACTATTGGATGGAGAAGCTGTCTTCTTCCATAGTCCAAACGTATTAGATACTACAACTGTTTTCTCTTATGGAAAACTTAATGGTTCAATAAAAATGTTTTCAACTGACAATATTCCTCTAATAGAGGGGACATACAAAAATAACAGAAGAGAAAATATCTGGAAATTTTTCTACAAAACTGGCGATATCAAAACTACAGTTCCATACAAGAATGGTTTAAAAGATGGAAAAGTCATCATCTATGATAAAGGTGGAGGAGTAGTACTTGTATCTTTATTTAAAAATGGAAATGAAGTTGATGATAAGGGAAATATAATCGAAAAAAGCCAGCCATTTAAAGATGCTATTGTAGAGAGATTTAAGAAATTCAACAGAAATCTAAAATTTGAAAAATATGATAAATTATTATCAGAACTTTAATTTAGGGGTGATCTAGTGAAAAAAATATTTGCATTTTTAATGACTTTCATCATTGGAACTGCTGCTTATGCTCTTAACTTTTCTGTAGCTCCCACAGGTTTCAAAGTTGAACTTAAAAAACCTGTAACTCAGGAAGTGTATATCATCAATAATACTCCAGCTCCACTGAGAATAGAAACTTATATGGAAGCTGCTGAGTCTTTTGAAGATTTTAACTTAAATAATAATATCACTGTATTTCCAAAGATGATATCTATTAAACCAGGTTCTAAGCAGACGATAAGATTCAGGGTAAAACCTGATGCTAATATGACAGATGGAGAATACAGAAGTTTGCTGATATTCAAAGAAGTCCCTCAGGAAATAAAAACAGTAGTAACTACCAATCAAAATAATAAAGGGTTGTCTACTGAACTTACTTTTATTACCGAGGTAGCAATAGGAGTATCTGGAACAAAAGGAAAATCTATCATTGATGGTACAGCACAAAATATAAAAGTATCTTATGCTGGACAAATTCTTTCTCTTAAATGTGATACAACTTCTAAAGGCAACACAGCTATGAGAATAGATTATGTATTGGAAAATGAAAGTGGAAAAGTTATCTCTGAAGGAAGACTTGGAACAAGTGCAAGAACTGGAGAAAAGAAACTTTCAACTAGTATAGAAGCTCCTGAATTAAAAGGAAAAAAAGTAAAACTTATCCTGAAAGATCAAAACAACAAAACAATTTATAGTGGAACAAATTCTTTATAAGTCTAAGACAAGGGAAGGAGAAATTATTCTCCTTCCCTTTATTTCAACTGTTCCGTTTTATATCTGATACCTTTTTAATATACTTTTTTGAAGTCGGTTCAAAAAATATCTTCTATTCGTATTTTTCGCTTAATAAAATGAAAATATTTTATTGACACACATTAATTAATGATGTATAATTATATTACATAAAACTAGTATATTATATACTTGGCAAAGTAACAGAAATGTTATGACGCAAAGCTATAGGGCCTGTAAAATGGCAGCCAGTTGCAATTATTATTTAAAAGCATGATTATCGGGATCATGTGTTTAAGTAATAGTTGCATTTTTTAGTATACAGGGGTTAATTAAAAAATATAAAATATTTAGGAGGGATAGATATGAAAAAATTATTATTATTAGCAGGATTATTGGTTGTAGCTAGTTCAGTTTTTGCTGATGAACCTGCTAAGAAGGTTAATACAGAAGCAAGTAAAAATGTTGATATTTATGCTCAAGTTGTTACTGATTTAAGTATTGAAACTGAGCCATTAAATTTTGGTGTTGTTGGTATAGGTGATACTAAAATTATAAACCCAGAAGAGGCGGGTGCGGGATCTTTTACTATAAAAGGAGCTTCAAATACAAATATTATTTTAAGCATAAATGATATTGATAAGGATAACAGCAGTAAGTTTGAGAATGGCGAAATTAAAGCTTTCTTAAAAAGAGTAACAGCTGGAGGGGTTGATGGTTCTGGCAATGGTAGATTGGAGCCAATTATAGGAATATATGATGGGGCTACTAAATTAGAGAACAATGTTATTTCTCTAACTGGTAGTACTTCTTTACATATGGCACATACAAAGAAATTTGGTGTAGTTGGTTCTGTAACAACTTCAGATAGTCAAAATACTGGTAATTATAAAGGGGCTATAAAAGTAACTGCTAAATATGATTCTTGGTCTGGTCCTATTAACAAAGTTGACTAATTATCTTAATAAATTAATCTTAAATTTTTATTAAAACAGCAGCATTTATTTGCTGCTGTTTTTCAACTAAGTTCTCTGGAGGATTTTTATGAAAAAATTATCTTTTATTATTCTTTTATTGGCAGTTTCCTTTGTTTCTTATTCTCTTAATTTTTCTGTTATGCCTACAGGTTTTGTAGTAGATTTAAGTAAAGTTTCCACTCAAGAAGTTCAAATTAGAAACAATACCTCCATTCCTCTTAGATTAGAAGCATATTTTGAAGCTGATCCTGTTTTTGGAGAAGAGTTTAATCTCAATTCTAATTCTGTTATATTTCCTAAAATAATAGCTCTTAAACCAAGTGCTAAACAAACTATAAGATTTAGAACAAAGCCTAATGCTGATATGAAAGATGGAGAATATAAAAGTTATCTTACTTTTAAAGAAATACCTCAAGAAATAAAAATAGTTCCTGGTGGTGAAGAAAATAATAATACTGCAATGTCAACTAACTTACAAATGATTACTGAAATCAGTATAAGTGTATTTGGGCAAAGAGGAAAGCAACTATCAAAAGGATCTTTAAATAATTTAAAAATGAACTACAACGGAAGTTCAATAATTGTTACTGCTAATACATTATCTGAAGGAAATGCTTCTATAAAATTCTACTATAATATAAAAGTTTTAAATTCTGATGCTGAATTAGAAGGAATGCTCGGAATGTCTGCAAGGGAAGGAAAAAAAGATATCAAAGTTTCAATAGACCCTGGAATGAATCTAAAGGGTAAAAAAATAAAATTCACTGTAACTGATCAAGATGGAAAAGTATATTATGAGAAGGTTCATACTTTATAATTACAATTTAAAATTTATAAATCTATATTTTATTAGGGTTCTACTTTGTAGAGCTCTTTTTCCATTTAAATTCAACTCATATCTTTGAATCGTAAATATAAGCATTTTTTTATTGACATACATTAAATATTGGATTATAATATATTAAAGAAGTATATATTAAATATTTGGCAAAATAACAGAAATGTTATGACGCAAAGCTATAGGGCCTGTAAAATGGCAGCCAGTTGCAATTATTATTTGAAAGCATGATTATTAAGATCATGTATTTGAGTAATAGTTGCATTTTTAGTATACGGGGGTTATATAAAAAATATTAAGATATTTAGGAGGGATAGATATGAAAAAATTATTATTATTAGCTAGTATCTTAGCAGTTTCAGGAGTCACTTTAGGTGCAGGAATGTCTGATAGCGCTGATTTAAATGTTAAAGCTCAAATTATTAAACCATTAAAAGTTTCTACTACACCTGTAGATTTTGGTATATTAACTCAAGGACAAACAAACGCCTCAGAAGAAAAAGCAGGTGAAATAAAAATAGAAGGAGAAAAAGGAAAAGTGGTTTCCATTAAATTAGAAAATCTTGTAGAACCAAGTTTTTTAGGTCATAATAGTGGTGTAACATTAGTTAATACAAATGATGAGAGTTCTACTTTAAATGCAATTCTCTATTCTATAGATGAGGGTAGAAACGGGGAAGGAAGATTACCTATTGGTTCTGTATTTAAAGATAATTTTGCTATTGAAGAAAACAATTTTTTAGTTTTTCCTGTTACAGGAATGATTACTTCTGTTCCTGAAGATGCTTCTTCTGGTACTTACAATGGAACAATCACAGTTAATGTTAGATATAACTTTAATGGTTCACTTGAACCACAAAAATAAAATATAAATTACAAAAACAGTAGCAATCTGCTACTGTTTTTCAACTTATTTAACTGGAGGATTTTTATGAAAAAACTACTTTTTATTATATTATTATTAAATATTTCAATATTATCATATTCCCTTAACTTTTCTGTGGCTCCTGTAGGATTTGCTGTAGAATTAGATAAACCTTCTACTCATGAAGTGACCATTTTAAACAATACTACTGAGCCATTAAGATTAAATGCTGTTTTTCAATCAGATTCTGAATTTGGAGAAAAATATAATCTTGACTCTAATCTTACTATTTTTCCCAAAACAATATCTTTAAAACCAGCTGGAAAACAAACTGTACGGTTTAGAGTAAAACCTAATTCTTCTATGAAAGATGGTGAATATACAAGTTTACTTACTTTTACAGAAATTCCTGGAGAAATAAAAACTGTTTCCTCTAACAATAAAAATAATGTTTCTTCAAACCTAAATTTTATTACAAAAATTAGTATTAGTGTTTATGGATATAAAGGAAATCTTATACACAAAGGAACTTTCTCAGATATTAAGTTAAATTATAATGGAAACTCTGTTATTATTTCTGCTTCTTCTTTCTCTGAAGGAAATACATCTTTAAAATTTTCATATAGTTTAAAAGTTCAAGGCTCTAATGCTGAAACATCTGGTCTATTTGGAATCTCAGCTAGAGAAGGTAAAAAAGATTTAAGTTTATCTGCTCAGCTAGGCCCTAATTTAAAAGGTAAAAAAGCCAAATTAGTAATTACTGATCAAAATGGAAAAGTTTATTACGATAAAGTACACACTTTATAGCAAAAAATTAAATAGAAATTTCTGAGGCTGTTCTTGAAGAGCAGTCTCTTTTTTTAAAATTTTTTTTATCTTTAAATCGCATTTTTCGGTTTGACAATATCTGATTTTGGAGATATACTTGTATTAATATATAAACAGTTAAGTATAAAATCTTTAATTCAAATTTTTATTCTAATAATGAAATAAAATTTAACTTAGAATATAAGGAGTAGTTATGTACAATGCAACTTTAAAAATTTTGTACCCTAATAACTCTCAACTTGACACAGCGATGAATAACTTAAAAATGAGAGAAAATTTTAGTTATGATTTAATCAAATATCATAATTTAAAAGATGAGGATATTGAAAAAGCTAATATTATTCTAGTTCTTCATTCTGATGGTTATGAAGCAGAAAAATTAAAAAAATTTATGAACCCTAATGCAATATTAATCTATATCCTGGAGCATAGTATTCTCACTGACAAAGATGCTCTTTTTAATCTTGTAGACGATATCTGGTTTTCTCCACTATCTGAAATTGAAATACTATTTAGAATAGAAAAAATAATTGATGGAGTAAAGCTGAAAAAAGATAAAAATCTAGCTGAAAATTATCTTAATACACTAATAAATAGTATTCCTGATATGGTATGGTTTAAAGATAATGCTGGTATTCATCTAAAAGTTAATGACGCTTTTTGTAATATCATAGGAAAATCAAGAGAAAAAATAGAGGGACAAGATCACTTCGCTATCTGGGATATTCCAAGACCTGAGTATGAAAAAGGTGGATATATCTGTATGGAAAGTGAAGAAGATGTTCGTAAAGCTGGAAAAACTATTTTACTGTATGAAAAGGTTAAAAATAGAAATGGATTCCGCCGTCTAAATACATATAAATCTCCCTTATATGATGAAGATGGAGAAATGATGGGAACTGTAGGAATAGCTCATGATATTACAGATCTTGAAAATATAGATATAGAGTTGCAGCTTATTATTAATACTATGCAGTTTGCTATACTGATTTGCAATATTAATGGCGAAATAATCAATGTTAATAATAAGTTTGTTGAATATTTTAAAATTGAAAAAGATGTTATTGTCAAACTTAACTACAGAAACTGGTTAAAAGAAAACTTAACTTTAGTCACTATAGTAGATGAAAACGGATGTTTTGAATGTAATAATCAAAAGAATTCAAAACTCCAGGTATTAAATTGTCATGAAAAAATAATTTTAGATACATCCCAAAAAGAAATAGGAAAATTGTGTATTTTTCGTGATATAACTAAAGAAAGAGAATTAGAAAGTAAGCTCATTCATACTTCTAATACTGATTATCTCACTGGATTATACAATCGTCGTTACTTATATGAATATATGAAGCACTTTACAAAAGTCAATCAAATCATTGTTTTATATATGGATCTTGATAATTTCAAATCTGTAAATGACATATATGGCCATCAAATGGGAGATGAGATATTAGTACTCACATCATCTATTCTTAAAAAAATTTTCCCTGGAGATTTAATAGCTCGTATTGGAGGAGATGAATTTCTCATAGTTTCATTTGGAGAATGGAGTATAGAGGAAATAATGGATAAAGCTTCTCTCTTAATGAAAGACTTGAAAGAAGCTTACATAAATAAAACTAATTTCATTCATTTAAGCTCAAGTATAGGTATAACAGTTGCCTATGATAAAGTAATTGATTTAGATGAACTTATCAAACAAAGTGATATAGCCCTGTATGAAGCAAAAAAAAGAGGAAAGTCGCAAATCTATTTTTTACCATTAGAGTAATTCAGAATAACAAACCTTCCCTTTGTTATAGAAAAGAAGCCCTTATTTTTGAGCTTCTTTTTTATTTACTTCTACTTTTTTAGATACATATATACTGTCTGTTATATAAAATCTCCATGGTTTCAAAGCATCTTCCCCTGCATAATCTATTCCAATTCTAGTAGTTTCAGTTATTTTTTCTGGAACATATCCATCATCTTCTATCCACAGACTTTTTTTATCTGTTAAATCAATACCATTATCTTCTTTAGTTATTCCCAGAGCTTTTGTTAATTTCCCAGGCCCATTGGATATATCTTTTTCCTTTTTCACTTTTCTCTTTGCCATCATCAATTCTTTGTTATCAAGAGGTTCTACCCCTCTGATAAGAACAGCCTGAGGATTATCTTTTACAGAAGCTGTCACATTAAAACAGTCATACATCCCATATATCAAAAATACATAGGAATATCCACCCTCTTTATACATAACTTCTGTTCTGGCAGTTCTCCTGTTATTATATGAGTGACTGGCTTTATCCTCTGCTCCCAGATATGCTTCTACCTCTGTTATTCTCCCCTTAAATAGTTTTCTCCCTCTTTTCTTAACCAATACCTTGCCTAAAAGTTCTTTAGCCACTGTTACAGCATCTCGTGTATAAAATTCTCTATTCAGTATCATCTATTTCTCCTGTTATGCTTTTCTTTAATTATACCAAAACTTTTGCTGGAAAACATTTATTTTTTTAGTAATAAACATAATTTTATATTTATTACAGTATCTATATATTTTATTTATACTTCTGTATACACTCAAATTTTTTTAAAGTATTTATATTTCTATTTTTTAAAACAATTTATGTATTTTTTATTATTAAAATTCTATTAATAAGTATATATATTTTGTATTTTATATAATTTTCATTGATTTACTACAGTTTTTTATATATAATTTAAGTATATTTTATTCTAATTTCAACCAAGGAGGATGTATGTTAAAAAAATCAATTTATACTCTTTTAGCTGGAAGTCTATTTTTAGGAATGAGCTTCAATCTTTCAGCTGAAGAAAAAGTATATCAAGGGCTTGGTAAAGCTGCCAATTTTCGTGTAGGTCCTGGAAAAGACAGCAAAGGAGTAGAAGTCTACAGTCTTAACTATGTAACTGCTTCTGGGCTATTTGATGAAAATGGAAGGATAATCAATATTATAGTAGATGCTCTTGAATTAAGCACACCAAATTATGATGGTGCATCAATGCCTCATTTTTCTGGTTGGCCTGGAACAGCTGGGTACAATGTAACTGATCATGAATCTGGAAATGTTACTGGAATATCTGAAAATACAGTGGAAAATATAACTGCTGAAGTAAATGGATGGAAAACTAAACGTGAACGTGGAAAAGATTATGGAATGAATCCTAGAAACGAATGGGATAAACAAATGAATTTCTATCAGGAATTTTTCAAAGGAAAAACTGTAGCTGAAATAGAAGCATGGTTTGCAAAATCATCATCTGATGTAAATGGAAGACCTTTAAAAGAAAAAAGCAAAAACGAAAAAGACAAAGAAAAATTCAACAAATTGTCTGATTCAGAGAAAAAAGAACTTGTTGATTTAGTGGCTGGAGCTACTATGAGTATAAGAGATGCTCATGGAGATATTCTCGGAGCTATCAAAAATGCTTATGATAATCGTGTAGAAATTACTCTTCCAGCTTCAAAATAATTACAAAAAAAAGATGGTTTTTACGCCATCTTTTTTATTTTCATATGCAATATTGGAAAAGGATTTCCCATGCTGTCAAATTCATCTCTTGATAATACTTCAAATCCCATATGGAGATAAAATTTTAGAGCTTTATCATTTTGCTCATTTACATCTACTTCATCTATTTCTCTATTTTCCATAACATATTTAATAAGAGTTTTTCCAAAAGACATTCCAAAATATTCTGGATCTACAAAAAGCATTTCTATTTTTTTGTCTGCGGTTCCTATAAATCCAGTTATCCTTCCTTCACTGTTTTTAGTACAGTACATTTCCACTGCATTAAAATACATAGGAATTTCTTTTTTTATATCTTCTATGTTTTTCTCACTAAGAAAATCATGAGTAGCTCTCACAGATTTCTCCCATACTTCTATGAGTTCTCCATGACATTTCTTATCTACCTTAAAAATCATTTTAAACCTCCCTTCCCATTATATAGTTATCATAGTATATTCCATCTATAAGGAGGCATTTTTTTATAGTTCCTTCTTTTTCAAATCCAAACTTTTCATATAGATGAATAGCTTTTTCATTGTCTACTCTTACATCAAGATTTACTTTAGTAAGTCCGCCTTCTTTAGCTTTTTCCAGAACATATTCCATCAAATAATTTCCTACACCAAGCCCCCAAGCTTTCTTTTGAACACATATACCTAAATTTCCCATATGCTTCAATCTTACTCTTTCTTCCCTTGCTCCTATGCTGCAACTTGCTATTATTTCTCCATCTATTACAGCTACAAGCATAAAGTTTTTAGGAGTAAATGATTTTATTACTGCTTTTTCCTGTTCAACATTCTTATCATATCCCTCTTTTCCAAATCCAAGAAAATCAGTTTCTCTTCCAGCTTGATTTATATGTATCAAAAGCCCTTCTGCATCTTTTTCTTCAGCCAGTTTTATTACAAGTTTTTTCCCATTTTTCAATATATATTCTTTCATAGTCATTCCTCCAACAATAGTATTAAAAAATCCATACTGAACCCAGCATGGACTTGACTGCGAACTACTCACCACTTTAAGAAGTGGGAGCTTCTTGGGAAGTAGTTAGTAATCTAACTATATTTACCAAGCTCTATGGATAGTCCCTATCCTGACTTTATAGAATAACTAGTATTTAATTAAATTTCCTCAGACAGCTTCCAGATAAGCTCATCCTTCATTTCCTGAAAACCTTTCAGTATTGATATTTTCCAGTTATCTCCATAAAGCTTCACTTCAAAGTTTCTTATTTCTCTTTCAAGATTGCTTTTGGTCACTGCCTTTTTATCAAATAAAAGAGCTCTTTTTTCTTCTTTTCCCTCTATATTAATTAGAAGCATTCCTTTATTATACCCTAATATAGCTACTTCTGATATTTTATCTATAGATTCTTTTTCTATAGCTCTCTCTTTTCTGCTCTCAGCATTTTTTCTTTTATTCTCAGTCAGTCTCTTGAATTTTTTCTCTTCTTCAAGTCTTTTTGCTTTTTTTAATTTTTTATTTTTTGAGTAAGCCAGCCCTTTTGGTTTATCCTTGCTTATTATTTCCATTTTCTTTTCCTCGCTTTATCTTTATATTACTGAATATTATAGCATATCTGTTAAAAAATAGAAATAAAAACTATTATATCCCTTTCAAATACAAAAAGTCAAATTTTTAGAAGATTTCATGGTATTTAAAGGGAAATTAAAAATTTTATAGCTTATTTTCCAGAAATGCTATAAAATACTGTCATATAATATTATGAATAAAAATAATGGGGAGATTTTTAAATGGAAAAAATTAAAATTAAATCGCTTATGTCTTTGACTATACCGATTTTTTTAGAACTTCTGCTGGTAAATATTGTAGGAAACATTGACACTATCATGCTGGGAAAATATAGTGATAAAGCCGTTGGAGCTGTTGGAGGTATCAGTCAGGTACTGAATATTCAAAACGTAATATTTGGTTTTATCTCACTTGCTACCAGTATTCTTATAGCTCAATATATTGGTGCCAGAAATAGAAAAAAAATTAAAGAAGTTATCAGTGTATCTGTTCTTTTTAATATTGTTTTAGGTATAGTTATGGGGCTTATCTATTTTATATTCTGGAACAGTATCCTAATAAAAATAAAACTCCCTACAGAACTTATTGGTATGGGAAAAACTTATTTTAAACTGGTTGGAGGTCTCTGCGTATTTCAGGCTGTAACTCTTACTTGCGGAGCCATAATGAAAAGTCATGGAAATCCTAAGCCAATGCTTTTTGTAAATATAGGAGTCAATCTGCTGAACATTCTTGGAAATGGTATGTTCATCTTTGGATGGTTTGGAATGCCTATACTTGGAACTACTGGGGTAGGAATATCTACTGTTGTTTCAAGAGGACTGGGATGTATTGTAGGTCTTGTAGTTATGATGAGATATTGCAAATTCAGATTCAAGAAAAAATATATATCTCCATTTCCATTTACTGTTATAAAAAATCTTCTCTCTATTGGAATACCAACAGCTGGTGAAAACCTTGCATGGAATGTAGGACAGCTTATGATACTTTCTATGGTAAATGCTCTAGGTACAAACTATATAGCTTCTCGTACTTATCTCATGCTTGTGGCTACCTTTGTAATGACTTTCTCCATCTCACTGGGGCAGGGAACTGCAATACAGGTAGGGCAATTAGTTGGAGCTCATGAACCAGAAGAAGCCTATAAGAAATGCTTTAAAAGTTTAAAACTGTCAATAGTCTTAGCCTTTGTTGTTACTTCTATTGTTGTAATTTTTAAAAGAAATATAATGGGTATTTTTACAAGCGATCCTGCAATACTGGAGATATCTTTAAAAGTATTCCCTTTGATGATAATACTGGAAGTAGGAAGAGTATTCAACATTGTTATAATCAACTCTCTCCACGCTGCTGGAGATATAAAGTTCCCTATGTTCATGGGAATAATATTTATTTTTATTGTTGCCGTCCTTTTCTCATATATACTGGGAATAAAATTAGGATGGGGGCTTGTTGGAATCTGGATAGCCAATGCTGCTGATGAATGGTGCCGGGCTATAGCTATGCTCCTTAGATGGAAGAGCAGAAAATGGGAAAGCAAACGTTTTGTATAAGGGGGAAATATGAAACTACTTTTTAGTGATTTTGACAGGACACTTTATGTAAACAGAGATATCACACAGGAAAATCTTGATGCTGTAAACAAATGGCAAAGTGAAGGAAATCTTTTTATCATTACTACTGGAAGACATAAAAGATCTATCATTGAACAGATGAAAAATTTTAATTTAAAGCCTGATTATTATATCTGTAATAATGGAGCTGTAATTCTTGATAAAGAAAAAAATACAATCTTTTCTAAATGTATTTCAAATCAAAAGATAGAAGAAATTGTAAAATATATCTGCGAAAATTATGAAAATTCTTTTGAAATAATAGAGAAAGAAAGAGTAATAAAAATTATGAATGACGCTGGAATTGATAATCACAATCTAGCTGATATTATTTTGGACAAAGCACATATTTCATCTATAAAAGATGTAATTCAGCTTCATAAAAAATTTGATACAGAAAAAAGAGTCACTGAACTTGTAAGCGACCTTAATACCAGATTTCGTAGTTCACTTGCAGCTTATGCAAATGTTCTCAATGTAGATATTGTTGCTAATGGTGTAAATAAATCTACTGGAATAGACTTTGTTTGTAAAGAATTAAATGATATAGATGATATCCTAGTCATTGGAGATTCATACAATGATATAGAGATGGTTCAAAAATATAATGGATTCACTGTGGAACATGGAAATGAAGATATAAAGAAAATAGCCAGAGAGATATTTCCTGATGTTGCCTCTCTATTAAAAAAATATAGCTAACTTTTACTTATTCTAAAAAATCAAAATATAGAAAATTTATTTTTAGATATTTATAAGAATCATTTAAAAGGGTTAATTCCTGTATTGTGCAGAGATTAATCCTTTTAATTTTATCTTTAATAATTTTTATATAAAAAGTGTGATGCCAATACATTTTTTATGATATAAAAATGTGTTATGAATACACTTTTTATAGTTTTACCTTTAAAAAGGAGTGGGGTGGTCAATGACCACCCCTTTATATTATATTGGTTGTGCAGACTATTTATCTAATTCTTCTCCACATCTTTTAAGAAGTCTTTCCCATTTCAAATCTACATCTTTTTGTA